>OLGD01002707.1_pt1 | contig 19230 bp, 12 predicted proteins | sample 1605311 | NCBI WGS metagenome assembly OLGD01 (sample SAMEA3888917, study PRJEB22519) | human gut metagenome | biome: human gut; feature: human-associated habitat; material: faeces | place: Denmark | collected 2010
TGCATTAGTAGCATTAGTAGGATTAGAGACAGTAACATTAAGATATGCAGTAGTACTTACTAAAAGACAAAAGAAAAATAAATAAAGACAAGTAATAATAAAATATAAAGCATCAATTGAAATGCAAACTTTTAGTTAAAGAAGGCATTCAATGGATGCTTTTATAATATTGAAATTATTTTGATACAGCAAAAAATGTTAAAGGAAGAAAATTATTTCGATACAACGAAAAAAATGTCAAAAAAAGAAAGTTATTTCGATACATCGAAATAACTTGAAAAAATAAAATAATCTGTTATAATTAAATTAGAGGTGAAAACTATGTTAAAAAGAGAATATTATTTAAAAAGAATAAGACCATTTTATCAAGAAAATAGTTTAATTAAAATAATATATGGTTTAAGAAGAGCTGGTAAATCAGTAATATTAAATCAAATTAAGGATGAATTACTAAAAGATAAAACTGATGAAAGCCATATTATATATATAAATTTTGAATCGTTAGATTACAGTTTTATAAAAAATGCAATAGATTTAAATAATTATATAAAACAACAAATTAAAGATAATAAAACATACTATATATTTTTAGACGAAATACAAAAAGTAAAAGATTTTGAAAAAGGAATAAATTCACTTCGTATAACGAATCAATGTAGTATTTTTATAACTGGTTCAAACAGCAAGATGACATTTAAAGAACTTTCAACTGACTTAACAGGTAGATATGTTAGTTTTAAAGTAAATCCTCTTAGCTTTTCTGAAGCACTAGAAATAACAAATACAAATGATTATAAAAAATTATTGTTTGATATTTTTGAATGGGGAAGCTTACCACAAAGGTTTTCATTTAAAGAGGATATTACTAAATTAAATTATATATCAGATGTATATGATTCTATTGTTTTAAAGGACGTTGTAGAGAGATTGGGAGTAAAAGATATTACTTTATTTAATAAAGTATGGCAATATATTTTAGAAACTGAAGGAAGAGAATTTTCTGCAACTAATGTCTTGAAATATTTAAAAAATGAATATAGAGAAGTATCTGCAGAAACTTTATATAACTATATAGAAGCATTATGTTCGACTTTTATTATTAACAAAGTATACAGATATGATATACATGGTAAAAGTATTTTAAAAACATTAAATAAATATTATGTATCAGATCTTGGAGTGAAAAAGATAAAAAATACAAATAAAGAAACTAATTATTCAATTTGTTTAGAGAATTTGGTATATAATGAATTAATTTTTAAAGGATATGATGTTTATATAGGAAAATTAAAAGATGCAGAAGTCGATTTTGTAGCTATAAAAGATAAAAAGATTAAGTATATTCAAGTAAGCTTATATTTAAATTCCGAAGAAACAATAAATAGGGAATTTGGAGCATATAAGAGTATACAAGACAATTATCCAAAATATGTAATATCTTTAGATGATGTGGATATGTCAACTAATGGAATAAAGCATTTGAATGTTTTTGACTTTTTGTTAAATGAAGATTTTTAAAGTCAAAAATTGCACAACAAAGTAGTCAAAAAATGCACAATGCTATTGGATGAATGAAAATGTATACAATGTCTTTATATGAATCTGGAGATTCATCAGGAGAGGTTTCTTTAAAAGATTTATTTGAAAATAAAGTGAAAAAAAAGCTCGTAAAAAAGGTAGAGTTAAAAAGATTAGTGGAACTGATTGTAAAAGGTGGTTGGCCTGAAGCAGTAAATATTAGTGTTAATGGAGCTATGAAAATTACTAGAAGTTATATTGAGGCTGTACTAGATAAAGATATTATAGAGATTGATGGAGTAAATAGAGATAAGCAAAAGTAATAGTACACTATGTAGAAAAAGCAACAGGAAAAGAAATAGAGGAAATAAATCCAGAAACAGGAGAATTACCAATAGGATTAATACTTGCACTAGTTGCATTAGTAGGATTAGAGACAGTAACATTAAGATATGCAGTAGTACTTACTAAAAGACAAAAAAATAAGAAATAACTAAAAAAACAGCATCTTAAGATTGTAAAAATCAAAAGGTGCTGTTTTTTTATGTAAAAACTAATTATACCAAAAATAGAAAAGAGGGATTTTAGGAACGTCCCCAAAACCCTCCCCAAATCCCTCTTCGGGAAAAAAGGAATGTTCCCAAATCCCTAAGGGTTTTACAAGATACAATGAAAGAACAATGACAATAAAAAACATATTTTTTAAAATGTCATAATAATTTAATATTTCAAAAAATAAAGAAGCGAAAAACTTCAAAATAAGCTTCCGTAAAGAGGTAGAAGTAAACAAAACGAAATCAAAAAAAATGGAAAAATCTATATATTGAAATGAAATTTTTTCTATGATAACATTTTTTTGATATAAACAAAACAAATAGGAAAGGGAAAAGAGCTATGAAAAAATACATATTTTTTATAGTAGGCATTGGAATAATTCTAGCAGGATTATTGATTTTTAATGTTTACAATGTGCAAAAAGAAAATACCAAAGTTTTTGAAGACCCTGGATATATATTGCAAAGTGCAAGTAGTCAGAGCCAAAAAATAGATAAGTATTATTTCAATGCAGATGAGGAATACAAAATTAAAAATAATCAAAAGGTTATTTTTAAAGATACCAGCGGAGATGAAGTTACAACAGGAAAAGATAACTTCATACACTATAATAATGGATCTATAAGTAGTTTAAAGAAAGGTGTATTAATAAACCTTGCTAATATAGAACAAGATCCAATTACATATTATAGTATCGCTGCAAACCAAGTAGTAAACAAACAAGGTGATAACTATTGGATAAATCATCTAAATGGAAGACTACAATTTACTAATTTAATATGGAAGATTTCTGATACTAAATATTTAATAGCTGGAAATGGAATGACTGTTTCATTTAATGATGGAACAACAAACGAAATAAATGGTTACTTAGAATTAGAATATTTAGATAATCAAGTTATCAAAATATATAATCAAGAAATTATATATCAAACTATTTCTAGCAATGTAAATATACAATTACCAGATAATATAGAAATAAATCTACAAAGTAAAGCAGTTAGCAAAAATGGTGAAACAAGAATGAACCTAGCTAATATGGTAATAGACTCTGATGACAATGTAGAAATTCAAGAACAACCTGAACAAGAAAATAATGACCTAAATGAAATAGAAGGTATATTACAAAACCAAGTAGATGCACAACAAGCAGTTCAAGATGCTGAAAATGCAAACAATGGAGGAAATGATGGAGTTGCAGGACAAGGTGGAAGTGCTCAAACAGGTGAAGGAGCTGTAGGAACAGATGGAACTACAGGAACAGGAGAAGGTGGTTCTTCAAACTCACAAGTAAATGGCGGAGGATCAGAATCTATAGTTCAAGATTTACCAGAACTTGTAGCTCCTGTATTTAATGTAGAAAGTTTTAATGTGGATTCAATAAGTGTAAATGCACAAATAACAATACAAGATGATGAAGCAAGATTAGTAAGAAATCCATACATTAAAATATTAGAAAATTCTACAGGAAAAACAGTTTATGCAAGAGAAGAATCTATAGGAACATATAATATAGATGTATCAGTTTCAACATTAACACCAGATACAGATTATACATTAGTAGTAGAATCTGCTTACGATGTAGATGGAGTAACATATACTAAAAACTTTGTATATAAAATATTTAGAACACAAAGTGTAGGAATCACATTTGAAAAAGATGTATTTACAAATAGCTCTTTAAAATTTAAAATAACAGTAAATCCAGATTCAAAAGTTAAGAGTGCACAATTAGCATTAGTATCATCTAATGGAACAGTAGAGCAAATTTATGAAGTAGGAAATGGAACTTTAGCTGGAGAAACAGCAGAATTTATAGGACTACAATCAAATACACAATATACAATAAGATTAACAAATGTATTATATGATGGACAAATAATTTCTAATGGCTTTGAACAAGAAAAAACATTTACAACATTAAAAGATAAACCAGAAGTAAGTGGTCCAGAATATGAGATGAATAAAAGAGATTCTACATTTACATTAAGATTAACAAATGTAATAGATCCAGATAATGGTATACAAGGATATAGATATGAAATATATGATACAAGAACTGGATTAGATGAAGCTCCTGTATATACAAAAGAAGTTTCAAGTAATGAAGAAATCATAGTAAATGTAGATGAAAAAATCATATCAAGAGGTGTACCATATACATTTAAAGTAATAGCATTATTTAATGATAATGAAAAAATCGTTGAATATGAAAGCGAATATAGTGACATTATGAAAATGGATGGTGTTGCTTTCCCAACAGTAAGATTTGAGAAAGAAACAATTACATATGAAAGAATCCAAGGAAAACTAATAATAGAAGATCCAAACAATACAATAAGTACAGATGAAACAAATACATTATTAGTAACATATACAGATTCAACAGGATATACAAGACAATTCTCATATCATGGTGGCCTAACAATACCAATTGATATAAATGATTTAAGAAGTAATGAAACATATAAATTTAGAGTTTATACAACAGTTGATCTAAAAGATGAAAATGATCCAATAGATGAATGTTACATTGGTGGAGCAATTATAAAAACATTAACACCAGACACATTAATGGGTTCATTTATACAAAACAATGAAGATACAAGAAATACATTTAACCTTAGCTTTAAATTAAGAAGAGTAAATGATGACACAAGTGGAAGTATAGATACAGTAAATCCAGATGATGAAACATTAAAAGACTTGGAAGCTAATACATTAGCAAATCTAGAGTTTAGAATTTATGCAGGTCAACCAATCGAAAATGCAGATGGAACTGTAACTATGCCAGGAACACCAATAAGAACAGTAAATATAAAAGATGAATACTCACAAGATCCATACAAGAGTAAGATAAAAGAAGAATATTATGATACATCAAAAACAATAACACCAAAATTCTTCGGAGCAGAAAATAAAGACTTTAGGGATCAAAAATATACAATTGAAGTATTAAATGCTTTTGACTATACATATGATGGAGGAAATAAAATACCTTTAACAGAAGGTTTAGGATATAACTATTATGTAATAACAGCAAACGGATATATTCCAGATTATCCAACACAAACAGAACAAGCAATAGATGTTACACCAATAAGAAATCGTGATATAGAAAGTCCAAGAGCAGAATTAGATGCCCAAACTGTTGTTGGATATAAAGCTCAAGCTAAATATGATAATAGTCAAAATTATGCAACAAGTGTTGTATACACAATGATAGATAGTTCAACAGGACAAGTAATTGCAACACAAGAACTTGAAGTAGGAGAAGATGGAGTTATACCTTCAGCAACATTCGATGTTGGAGATGGTACAAAATATGGAACTCAAGATACAGATCAAGCTAGAAGAGGTAATAGTTATTACTTTACATATAAAGTATATTTAGACTTAAACCATGATGGAACAGGAGAAACAGAATGGCCATTACCAACAGACAATGTTACATTAAGATCACAAACAGTAACAGCACAAAAACAAGCACCTAGAATCATAATGTATCCATCTATCTCAACAGAAAATACAATAACATATAAATATAAATGTGCTGATATAGATAATGCATTAGAAAAAGATGAATTCTATGCATATATAAATACAAGTAACAAAAAAGATACAAAAGCAATTAATGCAAATACAGGAAATACATTTGAAGAAGTTACATTTGAAAACTTAATTGCAGGAAACTTAGAAATAAGAACAGCAATAAGACTAATTAAAATAAATACAGCAACAGAAACAACATTAGGATATCAATATTTCGAAGGAAAAATTGATATATCAGACTTAACATATAGAGTAGAATTAGAAGAGAATAGTGTAAGTATAACTGTTTCTGGAGATGAAGCAAAACTAGATAGAATAACAGCATTAAAAGTAACTTTCGAAGATACAGCAAGTAGAACAGTTAGAATAGTACAAGACTTACAAGTTGTAAATAACAACATGTTAACAGTAAGCTTTAATGATATATCAGACTTATTAGACTTAGAAACAGAAGTAACAGTAGAAGCTTACTATGATACAGGAGTTACAGGATATGATACACAAAGTGATTATGTAGCATACCAAAAAACATATAAATCAGGGGAACAAGTTTATTACTATTCTATTAATAGAGAAGGAAACCTTGTACCAACAACATCTGTTAACAGCAATATGTTTGAATCAACAAATGCAAATACAGATAGTGAAACTTCAGAGACATTTAATTTAATAAACCCAATAGATAGTAGTATTACTGCATTAGAATTAAATTATTCACAAAACGGATTTACATATCAAAATGATGTAGTATTACAAAAAGAAATTGCTTTACAAAAACTAACAACAGATGGAAGTAATATAATTAAGTTTAACTTAATTATTCCAGGAATTAGTATGCTAAAAGATGGTAGTACAAGTGAATTAGACATAAACGAAGAATTAGACAGAGTACAAATTAATGCAACTTTAATAAATAAAGATACAATAGAAATAAAAGACAATATGATAATTGCAGAATTATGGAAAACAGATGAAAACTTAAGTAATAGTGAAAAGGTAAGAGATATTGAGATACCAGTAAGTGATTTTTCCGGTACTATAGAAATAAATAATCTTGAACCAAAAACATATTATTATATAAGATTTAAAACAAATATACGTAATAAGAACGAAGTATCACAAGATTATACAGAAAAATATTTATATGACGTAGATGCAGATACAGTTGGAAGATATTATTATTTCTCTACATTAGCAAATGTAAATGTAGACAATATTAATGTAGTATATGATCCTGTAACATATAATGAAAAATATGTAAAAGTAACATATACACTAGATAAAGTATTAGGATATCAAAAATTAAGACATGTAATATACAGATGGAGTGATGAAACACAAGATTACACCGAAGAGGTAGCAAACTTTGAAGACGATTTACCAAAAGCACAAATGGAAGAAAAAGTTTCTGCAAACCCAGGAAGTATATTTACATTTGGAACAAAATATAAAATAGTAATAACACCAATTGCTGTTATAGCAGATGAAAGTGTAGAGGGTGGACAAAAAGAAATAGACTTAGGAACAAAAGAACAAGAATTCTATTTAAACCCATTATCATCACCACTAGTAGCTATACAAGGTTATCGTCAAGATACTGTAAAAGAAGATGGACAAATAGAAACAGGAACAAAAATAAGATTTACAGTAACAATGTATGATGATGATAAAATAGCTGTAAATGATAAATATACAGTAAAAATTTATAATCAAAATCACGAAGAAATTACTCCTGAAGAATACAAAGGAGAGTATAATACAACAGATGTAAATAATGAATTTATCTTAGAAAATGTAGCAAAAGACCAAAGTTATACATTAGAAGTAAACTTTGAGCTAGACTACACAAATGATGGACAAGAACCATATACACATGACAACAGAAATACAAGAACAGTAGAACCAATAAATGAAAGTGGTATTTCAGCAGGTAATATAACATCTGTAAACAATAGCACAGAAACAAATAAGATAGACTTATTATTCTACAATAGTTATAAAATAGAAGAAATAAAACAAATAAAATATTCTATTTACAACACAAGTGGATACAACCAAAGTGATACAGAAGACTTTATACCAAATAAAACAACATCTATAACAGATAATGAAACATACTATTCATTTACATTAAATAAAAACTTACCAACAGAAGGTAGATACTACATAGAAATACAATTCTTAGATGAAAATGGCGACATTGTAGACACAGCAAGTGTAGAACATATTTATATAGCAAACTAAATAATGGGGGAATAGTTTTTCCCCCTCCATACTAAAAAATAGGGGTGAATAATTTGAGATCATTAGCAGCAGGAAATAAAAAAAGATTTGCAATTTTTGCAATTATAATAATCATAATAATCATATTATTAATTACTTGTCTACGATTAGCCTTAAATCATGAAGTAGAGGAGTACCGAATAGAAAGTAATGTAACATTATATGATAGTGAATATGAACCATTACAACCAGAAGAGGCTGGAACAATTACAAAAAAATGGGATGGAAATTATTACTTAACATTAGATAATACAAACGAAACATATAAACTAAATCCAGAAGTAGTAAGCTATAACGGAAACAACTCACAAGTTACATTATATGGAGATGTATTTAAAGTATTATTAGATGGACAAGTAGAAAAATATTCTAAAGACACAACAATACGAAATACTTCAGAAGATGCATTTTATAAAATTGCAGATAGACAATATTTAATGATAAGCAATTCTATAAAAAATGAATCTGGAAGTATAAGTACTTCAAAATATTTATATATAATTATAGATAAATCAGGAAATACTTTATTATTAAATAACGAAATATATGCAAGAACAATAAATCCAATTGTACTTTCTACAAGTTCATATAGATTTGATATAGCAAATGAAAAGTTAATAGTAGGAAATGAAGAAATTAACTTAAAAGATATTATAGGAAGTACAAATGAATATGTAGAAAAAGAAGAAGAAAAAGATATGGATTGGCAAAATCTAATTCCAGAATACAATGGAGGAACTTCAGAAAATGGAAGCGATAATTCTGGAAATGGTCAAAACGCAGATGGATCTGTAATAAACAACCAAGGTGGAGCTCAATCAGGAACAAATGCAGGAACAAGTGGAAATGCAGGAAATGGTGGAGATACAATAATAAATAATAGCAATTCAAGTACAAACCAAACACCATTATCTAAGAGTGTAAGTTTAAGAGGAGCAATAGCTACATCTTCTTACATAGATATAGAATATGCAGTATCTGACCCAGAAAACAGATATCAAACAGTATATGCATTTGTAGAAGCTGTAGGATATGAAAACACAATAGCATTAGATAAAAATACTACAACATACAGATTAACAGACTTAGAGCCAAATACAGAATACAAAATAACTTTAGGATATAAAGAAATTACAGAAGATAACGAAATTGTAGATAATATAGAAGATGTATTATCTGTAAGAACAACAAAAATTAATGCAAGTTTAGATGTAACAAGAGTATCAACTGGAAGTAAAAAAGTATACTTTAATCTAAAATTAGATCAAAACTACGCATTTGATTATGCAAAAATTGCACTATATGTTGATGGAGTAAAAGAAAGTGATATGGATGTTAACCTAACAGAAGCTGTAAAGTCAGCTGGATGGTCAAATGTACTTTCATATGAAAACTATGGAAGTGAAATAACATTACAACTTGAAGGAACATCACATGATGGTAGTGTAGTTGAAACAAATATTCAAGCAAAATATAGAAATTATTAAAAGGGAGGTTGAACAATCATGGAGCAAATTTTAGTTGCAACAATGAGTAGCATTGGTTGGATGCTAGGATTAACATTCCTAGGTTTAGGAATTGGAATTGGAATCTTAGGTTCAAAAGTAGCAGAAGCTGTTGGTAGAAACCCAGAAACAAAAAGTGATATTGTACATTCAGTAATGACAATATTAATAGTAGTTGCAATATTCTTATTACTACTATTTGCATTTATATTTTTATTATTATTTTACAATCCTTTAACAGTATAGTAGGTGAAAGTTATGGAACTAATAATACCAGCGGTTGTAATAGTCTTAATAATGTTTATCTTCACATTCTTTATGTTTAAGAATTTAGTAAAAAGAATAAATAATAGTACTAAAAAGTACTTCTTAGATAAACTACAAGATTTTGACTATATAATAGCTGAAAAAGAAAAAGAAATAGAAATATTATCAGAACAAATTAAACGTTTAAACGAAGCTAAACAACAAGGAGAAAATGGGGAAATTGTAGAAATACCAGAAATTAAAAAGCCTGAAGAAAAAATAGTATATGATATCCCAACTCCAGAGTTTAGAGAGGCAGGATTCTTTAAGAATTACAAAGGTTTAAACAAAGAATTTGATGTTGATGAAGAAAAGATTCTAAAAGACTTTATAAAAGTACACGAAAAAGACGATACTACAGAATATAAAGAGCTTTCTGCATTTTCTAAATTATTTACACAAAATGCAATATATGAATCTTTAACACTAACACCAGAAGAACAATTAGACCTGGTAGAAAGTGTATTAACTGAAAAGAATAAATCTTATGTAGAACCAATTATTAAAACAATAAAGAATTTTAATGTTTTAGAAATGTTGGACAAAATAAAAGAAAGAATGGACAAAATTTCTCCAACAATATATGTATATGTTAGTGGAGATAGTAACAAAAACTATGATTATTTAAGTTCTAAAATAAAAACACAATTATTTAAGAACATGTCTAAAGGTATTATTATAGAATACAAAGACAAATTATATGACTATAGTATATAAGGAAAAAGGGTGAAGAAATGAGCGAACATATTAGCAATCTTGTAGAAAGTAAATTAAAGAAAATCAAAGAAGAGAAAAATGTATTTGATACAGGAAAAGTAATTAGGCTAAAAGACTATATTATAGAAGTATCTGGCCTTGAAAATGTTGCTTATTATGAAAAAGTAACAATTAGAGGAAAAGGAATGGGATATGTTAATGAAATAAAGGAGAACTCTGTAATAATTTCTGTTGTTAAAGAAGATAAGCCAATAGAAATTGGAGATACTGTAAATACAACAGGGGAAAGATTTAGAGCAATATTCGCAGAAGAAGCTCTAGGTAGAGTTACAGATTTATTCGGGGTAGATTTATTAACAGGAAGAGCATTCGAAAAATTTAAATATATAGACATAGAAAGACCAACAGTACCTATAATGGATAGAACACCAGTTAACAGACCAATGCTTACTGGAATCGCTGGAATAGACTTAATATACCCAATTGGTAGAGGACAAAGACAATTAATAATAGGCGATAAGAAAACTGGAAAAACACAAATCGCTTTAGATACTATAGTAAACCAAGGACAAATAATGAAAGAAAAGTCTAACGAAAATGATATTATATGTATTTATATAGCAGTTGGTAAAACAAAGAAAGAGATAAAATCAATTTACAACGAATTATTAAGAAGAAATGCATTATCATATACAATGATAGTTGCTGCTACTAATGACGATAAAACTACAGTACAAAGTTTAATACCATATGTAGGATTATCAATAGCAGAAGAATACATGATGCAAAAGAAAGATGTAGTAGTTGTAATAGATGACTTAAAAGCACATGCACAAAGCTATAGAGAAATAAGCTTAATATCAAACAAAGCACCAGGAAGAGAAGCATATCCAGCAGACATATTCTTTTTACATTCAAGATTATTAGAAAAAGGATGTCAACACAAATGTGGTGGATCCATAACAATTCTTCCAATAGTAGAAACAAAAGGTGGAGATATAACAGATTATATTTCTACAAACATTATATCTATTACAGATGGACAAATTGTTCTATCTGAAAAACAATTTAAAAAAGGTCAAATACCAGCTATAAACTATGGTGTATCTGTTTCAAGATTAGGTGGAGCAGTACAAACAGAAGAAATGAAAAAATTAGGTTCAGGCATAAGACGTGAACTTCTAAGTTACCTAGAAACAAAAGAAGTATACGAACTTGCAAATATGGACGAAATGAGTCCAGAATTAAGAGAGAAAATGAGAAAAGGTAAATTAATAGAGCAAGCTCTAAGACAAAATAAATTTTCTCCATTAACACAAGCTGAAATTAAAGAAAGATTCAAAATGTTAGGTGAGGATGCTAAATGAGAATAAGAAATGTAGTAAAAGTAATGAATTTTCATTCTTTACTTAGAGTAGACTCTGCAAGAAGAAATGCTGAAAAGTATTTTGAGTATGAAAAAGAAATTACAGATTTTGCAGATAACATACTAAATAATAGAAACTTAATATTAGACAAAAAGATATTAAAGTTAAATAAAGAAGATAAACCTTTAAATGTTTATATTGGAAATGACTTAGGTTTTTGTGGAAACTTTAATACAAATGTAAATGATTTAGCAAAAGCTGATGCAGACATAGATAAAATTATTATAGGAAAGAAAATTACAAATGAAAAAAATAATGTAATTTTATCAATGACAAAGGATGAGTATCCAAGTAAGATAGGAGAGATTGAAGATATTTTGTATGATGCAATAGTACATGCAAAATATAGTGAAATAAATATCATCTATAATCATTATTATAATATAAGTAAAATTGAATTAAGAAAAAAGAAAATATTACCAATAGAAAGTATAAAAGAAGAAGAAACACAAGACAAAAAGCATCACTTAGAAGACTTTGCAATAGAAGGAGATATAAATAGTATATTAAGAAATATAATCGTACTATATTTATCATATGAAATAAAAATTGCAACAGAAAATAGTTTCGCCTCTGAAAACATAATGAGACAAACTATTACAAAGGAATCTTTAAAGAAATTAGATGAAATAGAAGAAGAAAATTTAAGAGAAGAAAGAAAAGAAACTAACAATAAGAACTTTAAAAAAGTCTTAGAAAACTTTACAAATTTAAATTTTAAAGATGAATAAAAAAATATTAAACAACATAAAGACGAAGATTAAAAGTCTTAGAAAATTCAAAAGACTAAAAATAATAGGAAGGTGTAGATATAATGGCTAACGAAAAGGAAGTAATAGGAAGAATAATTGGTATTTCTGAACTTAATGTTAAAGTATTATTATTTAACGAAAGCGTTAAACTTAATGACATATTAACATATGAAGATGAAGATGGTATCAGAAGATTTGAAGTTGTTCAAATAGATAACAATGTAGCATCTACAGTACCTTTTGAAAGAGTTATAGGACTAAAAAAAGGAGGTGCTGTAACTTTAGAAAAAGGTGGGCTACAAATAGAATACTCTGATGCAATATTAGGAAAAGTATTTAGCCCATATGGAGATGTAATTAATCATAAAGAACTAAAATCTGTAAAAACAAGAAATGTTTACGACAGAAAACTTTCTTTTAAAGAATTAAATATAAATAATGCACCATTATGGACAGGAATTAAAGCATTAGACTTTTTCGCACCACTTCAAAAAGGATTTAAAATGGGACTTTTAGGTGGAGCCGGAGTTGGAAAAACAGTTTTAATAAAAGAAATTATTAACAACGTTTATAAAAGATTAAAATCTAATGCTGTATTTATTGGTGTTGGTGAACGTTCTCGTGAGGGACAAGAACTAATCGAAGAAATGCAAGAATCAGACTTATTAGATAAAATGTCTATGGTATTTGGACAAATGGGTGAAAATCCATGTTCAAGATCTAAGGCAGTATATAGTGGGTTAACACTTGCAGAATATCTAAGAGATGAAAAAGAACAAGATGTATTAGTATTTATAGATAACATATATCGTTTTATACAAGCAAAATCTGAAATATCAACAGAAATGAAGAGGGTTCCAATTGAAAATGGATATCCTACATCAATGGTATCAGATATAACAGACGTAGAAGAAAGAATAAACTCTATAGATAAGGGATCAATAACATCGTTCCAAGCTATATATATACCAGCAGATGATATAACAGATGAAGCAGTTCAAGCTATAACAACACATATGGACGGACAAGTAGTTCTTGACCGTAAAGTTGCAGAAAAGGGTATTTACCCAGCAATAAATGTATTTAAAACTACAAGTAAAGCAGTAGATGCAGAAGTTGTAGGACAAAAACATTATGATTTAGTTCAAGAAACATTAAGATATTTATCAAGATATGAAGAACTGGAAGAAATAATTGCAGTTCTAGGTATTGATGAATTATCAGAAGAGGATAGAATGATTTTCTATCGTTCTAGAAAGTTAAGAAATTACTTTACACAACCAATGTTTGTTTCTGAGAACTATACAGGAATAAAAGGGGTTATGGTAGATATCGAAGATACATTAATAGATGTAGAAGATATCTTAAATGGAAAATATGATGATGTAGACGAAAGTAAATTATTATTTAGAGGTACATTACATGAATAATGAAAAAGAAAATATACAAGAAGCTACACCAAATGTAGCAAAAATGAATGTAAAAGTTTTAAACATACGAAATGGTTTAAAATCATATGATAATGTTTCCATGATAAAGATTAAGAGTAAAAAATACAACTTAAGTATCATGGAAGATTATCTACCAGTAATTGGAGAAGTAGATGGCGATATTGAGATAATTGCTATTGATAATTTTGTTAAGTTGACAAATATAATAGGATATTATATGCTTAAACATAATGAATTTAAATTATTTATAAAAGAGGAATAAAATGTTAGATACAATACTTTACGAATTAAGCAAAGTTGCTTGGGTATTGCCAATATTTTTAGGAATAATATTATTATTAAGTTTTATAATGTATTTAGTTACTAAAAAATTTGACATACACAAAAAAAGTGTAATGGTAAGTGGAATGTTTATGGGACTTAGTAATAAGCAAATTATAATGATTATATCAATCTTTATAAGAACATTTTTAGTAATATTTACCGCTTGCGTTTATAGTAAAAGTATATTATTATATTTACTAATGATAGCTATTTCCTCTATAATATTTGCAGTACTTAATTTAAAGAAAGCAATTTTAGAAATAGTAAGCACTAGCGCACAAATAGTTGCGTTATATTTAATAAATATACTAACAAGTTATATGATAGAAGAAAGTAATGATACATATGTACTTGTAATAAAAATATGTTTAATCGTATTTTTAATAGTATATGCAGTATATTTCTTCTTAAAGAATTTTGAAGATATTATTACAAACCACAAAAGGAGAACGGTTGATGAAGGAAGAAAAAGAAAATCAAAAGAAAAAAGAAGAGAAAATAAACTTAAAGGAAGCAAAGGAAAAGAAAGTATCCAAGAAAGCAGTGAAAACTAAAGATGAAGCTACTGATAACAAAGCAAAAAAAGATGTTACTAAAGAAACTAAAGCAAAGAAAACTACAAGCAAGGCCAAAGCAAAAGCAGAAAAAGAAGACAATGCAGAAGTTGTAGTAGATGTTAAGACAGAAGAAAAGACTACAGTAAAAGATGAAAAAGAAAAAGCTACTGTAATAGCATCTAATAATGATGCTACAGAAGAGGCTGAAGAAGCAAAAGTAGAATCTGTAGAAGAATCAAAACAGACAAAAGAAAATAATGCAAAATTAGAAGAAAATATAGCAAAACTAAAGGCAAAGAAACTTGTAAAAACAAATGAAACTAAAGAATCTTCTAATATGGATACAAAAGAAGATGACGGTGAAGAGATTATTATTGATGCTCCAAAGACAGATTCAGAAAATCAAACAAGAAAAGAAAAATTAGAAGAACAAGCAGAATTGTTAGAAAAGAAGAAGAAAAGAAAGAGCGCAATAATAACTACATTAATAATTGCTGCATTAATTGTAATAATAATAGTTGTAATAACTATAATAGGAAGTTTAAATAGTACTACTGTAGAAAGTCATAATTTTTACCAATGGTATTATGGACAAAAAGTGGAATATAATGGCGAATTAACATTTACAAGAAAAGAAGGACTTACAGAATTAAAAGCTACAGATAGAAAAGTTACTTTAGATTCTACACCGGTATATTATACAGATGAAAATAGTAAGGTAATTTTCCCAGAAGATATGGCAATAGTTTATCCTAATAATAATGGTATGATGTATAGAATAAACCATTTTGCGGATATTACTGAGGAAAATGGAGAAATTTATTTAGAAACTAATTTAGCTACAACGACAAATAAATCTAAACTAGAAAAAGCATTTTTATATGATGGACAAGATTTATATTTCTTCTTAGAAAGAACAAGCATTACAGTTAATGGAACAACTTATGAAGTTTCACCATTATCATATGCTATAGTAAGATATAAACAAAGTGTAGAAATATATAACTACGAAAAAGATGAATATCAAGTTATAGACACAACAGAAACTCAAGATGCAAAAGTTGTAACAGATACTTACACAATAAACATGGGTGTAGATTCTTTACAAACAGCAGAAAAAGAACAATTATTAATTAAAGGTTTAAGTTATTTACAAGAGTTCGGAACAACAGAAGAAACAAAATAATAAAAACAGATCGAGATTAAAACAGATAGGGATTTTGGTACGATGCCCAGCAGGGATTTGGGGACGGTGCCAAAATCCCGATTTTTATTATGAGATTTATAGATGAAGAGAAGAATAGTGTCGAAAAAGAACGATGAAAAAAGGTTGAAAATAGGCAAAAAAGATGATTAAATAGTATTACCTTAGGATATTACCTAAGAAGATTAATTCGAAGAATAGTTTTTATCTAAAAAATTTTTAACAATCAAATATAAATATTTTTATCTTAATGTTTTATCTTAATTTTTTGCATGTTTTTATGTTTTAGAATATAAGCTAAAAGATTAAATTAAATTTAAAAGTCCCCCAGAAAATAAAATTTAATTAGTTTAAAGTGAAAGTATTTTTAAAGTCAAAATTTTTAATATCTATTTAATATCTAAAATTTAAGATTTTAATAGCTAAATTTTAATATCTAAAAGATTCCAAAAAAATTAAAGTTGCAAGAAAAAGTTAAATCTATTTAGAAATATTATAAAAAAATAAAAGTAATATTCTAAGGAATAAATTAAATTTTACTAAAAGGTTGAACAGAAGTTAAATATTTAGTAAAATAGAAGGAGAAGAATGGACAGTAAGAAAGTACGTGAGCTAACAGAAGATTACATATTTAAGCGAGTATTTGGTAAAAAAGGAAATGAAGATATACTAAAAGATTTGTTAGAAAGTATACTAGAGATAAAGATAGAAGAAATAGAAGTAATAATAGGAACAGAAATAGAAAAAGAAAAAATAGAAGATAAATTGGGAATAATAGATTTAAAAGCAACAATAAATAAAGAAACAACAGTGGACATAGAAATACAAGTAAAAGATTATCATAATATGATAGAAAGAAGTACATTTTATATAGCAGGGTTATACCATACAGGATTAAAGAGAGGAGAAGCATACGAGAAAAATAATAAAGTAATAGGGATAAATATACTAATGTTTAATATATTTGATTGGAAAAAGTTTCATTCGAAAGGATTGTTAAAAGAAAATGAATTAAATGAAGTAATGACAGATAAATTAAAATTACATTTTTTAGAACTACCAAAACTAATAGAAAATAAAGAAGAAGGAACTAAAAGATTAAGACAATGGTTAGAATTTATATATAATAAAAGGAAGGGGGAGATAGAAGTGGCAGTGAAAGAGAATGAGAAAATAGCGAAAGCACAAGTGGAGTATAAATATCTAACAGGAGATGAGAAAGTACAAAGATTAGCATTTTTAAGAGATAAATGGGAAAGCGACCATAAGTCAGAGCTAAATTGGGAAAAAAGAGAAGCAGAGAAGAGAGGAGAAAAACGAGGAGAAGCGAAGGGAGAAAGAAGAAAACAAAAAGAAATTATAATAGAATTAATAAAAGCAAAAGTAAATGATGAGGTAATAATAAAAACTACTAAAATAGATAAAGAAGAATTAGAAAAATTAAAAGAAGAGCTAAAAAATAAAATGTTATAAAAATGTAAATAAAGTATGTAAAAAAGGCTGTGCGTAAAGAGTGCAGTCTTTTCTAATGTCTTTTGAAGAAAAGAAAGTATTTACAAAAAATAAAAAATTTAATAATATAAAATAAATAAAAAGAGAAATTTATAAAAGTTAACTTTGGATAATTTAAGAATTCCCAAATATAAAAAATTATTCGAAAGCTTAACTAAAAGAAGAAAAAAGAAAAGCGAGGGCAAAGAGATGCAAAAAATAGCAAACCGTGTAAGCCTTGGCGCTGTACACACACACACACACATGTACATTTAGAAAAATAAAGAGGGTAGCAAATGAGGCTGCTCTATATTGCGTGGAGAACAGGTTGTTTGTAGCACTATATGAAGGAAAAAATAAAGTGCTAGAAATAGCCTGTTTTTTGAGTTCTAGAAAAATAATTTCAGTGAAATTATTTTTTGTAGAAATCAATTATGCAAATTGCAAAGAATTTCTTTGCAATTACTATTGCTTAGAAATTCTAGCAATATGTTTTTTGCGTGTTAAAAAATTAAATATAATGCGAAAATTTTACACCAACTTAAAAATTAATAACCAATATAAAGAAGTAAAAGTAGGAGGTGTAGAATAATGAGTAAAGCAAAAAAAGTAAGAAATAAAAATTCCAAAAGATTAAACATAGTAAAAGCGCCAAGATTCTTGGTAATAGCATTAATATTACTAGTAATATTAGTAGGACTAATATATTTTGTATTTCTAAAATATAGTCCAATAATGAACTTTAAATATGAAGGCTATGCGATAAGTGGAAAAGATATAACAGAAAATTTGCTAGGTTCTTCAGACAATGCTGGAGATAGCATGCCAGCAAATAAAAATATTGAATTAACAAAGATCGAAGAACAAGGAACAATATTTAAAAAGTTAAATGATTACTTTGTAGGAAGCAAAGAAAAGACAGAGATAAATTTAAATTATCCAATATATATAAATGGAAATAGCAGTTTATATAATTTATCAGAAGGAAGTACATTAATAAGTAAAAATTTTGAAGAAGTATCAGGTTATCCAAACTTAAGCATAAGCGAAGGAAAAATATATGACGGAAATAATTTAGAAAGAGCAGATGCAAAAGAATATATATTTATAAAGACAACAGATAATATATACATCAATTTATACGAAATAAAAATAAAGACGACAGCAAATGAATATACAATCCCAGTAAATAGCATTATAGCCTTTACAGAAAATGAAATAAGATACTATTCAGCAAATAATAATGTATTAGTATTTAATCAAATAAATGATATAGATAATAATTCAAATGTACAAATGGTGGAGAATAATTATACATATAAAGAGTTATTAACAAAATTAGGAATATTACAAGATGAAAATAATAATACAGATGGTGAAGAAAGTACAGAAACAGATGTTATTCAAGAAGATACTACAAATGAAGAAGTCACAGAGGATAATGAGAATATTGATAAAGAACAACAAAATATAGATAATAATACAACTAATCAAAATGGCTATGTAAAGCCAGAAGTAACAGCAGAAAATTTTACAGCAGAAGTATATACAGCAAAAAGTATATTACATATAAAAGATCCATCAGGAA
>OLGD01002710.1_pt1 | contig 19217 bp, 15 predicted proteins | sample 1605311 | NCBI WGS metagenome assembly OLGD01 (sample SAMEA3888917, study PRJEB22519) | human gut metagenome | biome: human gut; feature: human-associated habitat; material: faeces | place: Denmark | collected 2010
TATATTTCAATTAGAGGTCTTTTATCACCATTACCTCTATTAAAATATCCATAAGAAATTTCTAATTTACAAATTTTATTATAAAAGAAACGGGAAAGCAAGTCAATAGATTTTAAAAGAACTCTTGGGGTACACGGCAAAACGGCGGTTCTTTTGTAGAAAATCCGATTGCGAAAACATGCGTCTCGTGCTATAATGAATACAAAATACAATACAGTTCGGCAGGTACATGATGACGGAAAAACTCTATTATACAGACGCTTTTTTAAAAGAATTTGAGGCCACGGTTCTAAGCTGCGGCGAAAAAGACGGGCACTATGAAATTTTGCTCGACAAAACCGCATTTTTTCCGGAGGGCGGCGGACAAGCCGGCGACGCCGGATACATCGGTAATGCGGAAATCTATGATACAAAAGAACACGGCGGCGAGATCCGCCATTTGTCAAATACGGCGGTAAACTGCGGCGAAACCGTATGCTGCCGCCTGGATTTTGAAAAGCGGTTTGAACGGATGCAGTGCCACAGCGGCGAGCATATCGTTTCCGGCTTTTTTCACAGGCTTTTCGGCCTGAATAACGTCGGGTTTCACCTCGGCGATACCGATGTGACCGTTGACCTTGACGGCGTTTTGGAAGAAGCGAACATCCGCAAAGTCGAGCGTCTGGCCAACGAAACGATCGCAAAAGACATACCGATCCGCGCATTTTTCCCATCGGAAAAAGAGGCCGCGGCAATGGAATACCGAAGCAAGCTCGAAATTTCCGAGGGTCTGCGGCTGGTGGAAATACCGGGCGTGGATCTCTGCGCCTGCTGCGCGCCGCACGTCGCCCGCACCGGACAGATCGGTCAAATCAAGCTGTTAGACTATGCCAAATACAAGGGCGGCCTGCGGCTGCACATGCTTGCGGGCATGCGCGCGCTCGCAGATTATCAGACCAAATACGCCTCTGTCCTGAAAATATCCAATCTTTTGTCGGCCAAGCAGTGCGAAGTCGCCGACGCGGTTGAACGCCTGCTGCTCGAATGCGGCGAGCGAAAGAAAAGCGAGAGCGTCCTGCGGCGCGCGCTGATCGACGCGCGTCTTGCCGCGCTTCCGGCAAGCAAGGACAATCTGGTCCTGTTTGAACCGCTGTTTGACACAACGGCGCTGCGCACGCTCGCGGAGGGCGCCGCCGAAAAATGCCGTCTCTGCGCCGCGTTTTCCGGAAACGACCGGGACGGTTACAACTACGCAATCGCCAGCCGCACCGAAAATCTGCGCGAAATGGCCGGCGCGCTGAACACAGCGCTTTGCGGACGCGGCGGCGGAAGCGCCCAAATGATCTGCGGCAGCGTGCATACAACGCGCGAAAAAATCGAAGAATATTTTCAATAAACATCAAAATACAGACGCCGGAGGTGAGCGCTATGAAAACAGATCTGCTCTTGGAAATCACACAGCTTTGGGAAAATAAAAATCTGACGGTCATCCGAACGCTTTTGCAGGAAGAAAATCCGGTAGATATTGCCGAGATTCTGGATGAACTGGATGAAAAAATGCTCCCGGCCATTTACAGACTGCTGCCCAAAGAACTCGCCGCCGAAGTTTTTGTCGAACTGGACGGAGAAGCCGAAGAACGCCTGATTCACGCGCTGAGCGACAAGGAACTGTCCGAGACGCTCTCCGAACTTTTCTATGACGATACCGCCGACCTGATCGAAGAAATGCCGGCAAACGTAGTCAAGCGGATTCTGCGAAACACATCGCCCGCCGACCGCGCCGAAATCAACAAGCTGCTGAAGTTCAAGGACGACAGCGCCGGCAGCATCATGACGACCGAGTTTGTAGGGCTGAAAAAGGAAATGACGGTCGGACAGGCGCTGGACTACATCCGAAGAGTCGCGCCGGACAAGGAAACGATCTACAACTGCTATGTAACGGATGAAACGCGGCGCCTTGAGGGGCTGATTACCGCGAGGACGCTTTTGCTCTCGGCGCCGGACAGCGTCATCCGCGACCGGATGGAAACCAACGTCATATCCGTCAAAACAACGGAGGACAAAGAGGAAGTCGGACGTATGCTCGCCAAATACGACTTTTTGGCGCTTCCCGTTGTGGACAGTGAAAACCGGCTGGTCGGCATTGTGACCTATGACGACGCAATGGATGTCATCAGCGAGGAAACCGAAGAGGACTTCGCCATCATGGCGGCCATTACACCGACCGAAACGCCCTATCTCAAAACGCCGGTGCTCCGAATTTTCAAGACACGTATTCCCTGGCTGATGCTGTTGATGCTCACCTCGACCGTGACCGGCATGATTATTTCCTCTTTTGAAAGCGCGCTCGCGGCCAAAGTCATTTTGACCATGTTCATACCGGTTCTGATGGATACGGGCGGAAACTGCGGCTCGCAAAGCTCGATTACCGTCATCCGCGCCCTCTCTCTTGGCGAAGTCGGATTTAAAGACACCCTGCGCGTATTGTTCAAGGAAATGCGCGTGGCGCTTCTGTGCAGCGTTTGCCTTGCCGCGGCGGAATTTATTAAAATCATGACGGTTGACCGGGCGATCAACGGCAGTGAAATCACCGTGCTGGTCGCCGCTGCGGTTTCGCTCACACTGGTTGTAACCGTGTTTATCGCCAAGCTGATCGGCGCGGCGCTTCCGCTTGCCGCAAGCCGTGTCGGGCTGGACCCGGCCGTTGTGGCCAGTCCGTTTATCACAACGCTTGTCGATACGATTTCCCTGATCGTGTATTTCATGATGGCCTCATCTCTGCTTGGATTATGAACGCGCCTGCCGCCGACAGACAGACGCCGGCATCCATCGCCGAAAGCTCGCCGCTTCCCAACCGTTTGACGGGTATATTGCCGCTCTGCCGGCAATATACCCGTTTTTATTTTCATCTGAATCCATGCGGTCGAAATTTTGATTTATCTATTGCAATCGGCGCCTATCCGTGCTATATTGTAGCGGTAAATCGAAAATCAGAAAGGTCACGCCATGCACATTCTCCGCTTTGTCAAAACCCACATCGTTCTCTGTATTGCTTCGCTCGCGGCGGCGCTGAGCTGTATTCCGGTTCCGCCGGATCGGCAGTACCTAAGCTATATCGACCTTAAAACCATTTCCTGCCTGTTTATCACGCTCGCCGTTGTATGTGCGCTGCGCAACATCAAATTCTTTACGATTCTGGCGCGTAAGATCGTTCTGCTGACCGAGAATCTGCGTCTGCTTGCGCTCGCGCTTGTATACATCACCTTTATCGGATCCATGCTGATCGCCAACGACATGGCGCTGATTACCTTTCTGCCGCTCGGCTATTTCGCGCTTTCGGTAACGGGAAATGAAAAATACATGGCGTATATTTTTATTCTCCAAAATATTTCCGCCAACCTCGGCGGAATGCTCACGCCGTTCGGCAATCCGCAAAATTTATATCTCTATTCGCTCTATGGGATTCCCACCGGGGAATTTATGCAAATTATGCTTGCGCCCTTTCTTGTATCCATCGGCCTTTTGACCCTTAGTTGTATGCTGCTCGGCAAACATCCGCTCGAAATCACCGAGACGTTTCCCGAACGGCTCCCGATAAAAAAGACTATGCTTTATCTCTTTCTGTTTGCGTTTTCAATCCTCATCGTCTTTCGCGTAATCCCCTACGCCGTCGGTCTTATTCTGATTCCGGCCGTGCTGTTTTTCGTTGACCGGGAGGCGCTGCGCGCCGTGGACTATCCCCTGCTGCTGACCTTTATTATGTTTTTTATCTTTGCCGGGAATCTGTCCCGCGTAACTGCGATCAACACGTTTCTGTCCTCGCTTCTGAAAGAAAGCACGTTGCTCGTCTCGATATTTTCCTGTCAGGTCATCAGCAATGTTCCTACGGCGATCCTGCTCTCCCGTTTTACCGAAAATTATCGGGAATTGCTGCTCGGCGTCAATATCGGCGGCACCGGAACACTGATTGCGTCTTTGGCAAGCCTTATCACGTTCAGCGAATTTCGGCTGCTGCAGCCAAGCGGCACAAAGCGGTATTTCATACTGTTTTCCCTTTTAAACCTGCTGTTTCTTGCCGTACTCACCGCCGCGGCCTATCTGTTTTGGCGCTGAGACCAAAATTTTTTTTACATAGAGAAAGGGGCTGTCGCAAAGACGGGAAGACTTTCCATCTTTGCGACAGTCCCTTTTTTACATGTTTATATACAAGTTCCGATGCCAAACGCATCCGTCACGCGCCGGCGCGTTCATCCGGTTCATACTGCCCAAGCAAAAACGGCAGCATGTCTTCTTTTTCAATATCAAATACCATCGTCAATTCCTCAAAAAGCAGCTTTTCCACGTCCTTTAGGAAGCGATCATCCGCCGCCCGAAGTTTTTTTCCGGTTTCAGCCAAGCGCTCCTGCTGCATCAGCAAAGCTTTCATTGCCCGCATGAGATGCTCGGTGCCGCCGCCGTCCACGACCTGTTTTAACCGATTCTGGCGCATCCGGTCATCGTCAATCCATTCCACTGTGCTTTCGCGGCACTTGCGGATCAATCCCCGAATCTCATCCGCGCTTTTGATATGCCGCATTTTTGCAATCAGCGTTTCACTGTCGATCGGAACATAAAACGTAGAGCTTCCCGAATACGACGGATGCAAAACATAATACGCTTTGCTTTCACCGCCAAAATCCTTTTCAGCTATTTCCACCAGCGTACACACACCGTGGCTGCCGTACATCACCGTATCGTTAAGCCCAAACTTTCTCTCCATGATTCCCCCCTAAAAACACAGCGCCCGTCGCTGCCCGGATCTCAGGCCGGTTTGCCCAAAATCTACATATATATTATACCACAAAATACGGGTGAAAGAACATGGTCAAAGTTCACAAAATATACGGGGCAGATTTTGGCAAATTCAACCTTAGTCCACCAGTTTTTCCTCTTTTTTCAACAATTCTTCTATCTCGCGCTCATTGTAAATGCGGATATTTTCTCTGTGAAGCAACTCCGCCGTGATTCCGTATCCGTCTTTGAGCGTTCCCGAAAAGCTGCCGTCGTAAATTTTTTCGCTGCCGCAGGATGGGCTCCTGTCTTTTAGCAAGGCCGCATGGCATCCGAGCAAGCGGGCAAGCTTCAGCGTCTCGGCAGCGCCCTTTTCATAAGCGGCGGTCATATCCGCGCCCTCGCGCGTCAAAACACTACCGCCGACCAATTCGCAGGGCGGGCGGGGCGTCGGCAACCCGCCGAAAATCTCCGGGCAAACCGGTATCAAATCATACCGCCTCGCCAAACGTTGAATGTCCGGAACCGGCTTCGCACAGCCGTCATACCGGCATGCGACGCCGAGCAAACAGGCGCTGACCAGCAACTTCATTTTTTCACCCCTTTATCCGGCGGAGGCGGCAATCCCTTTGCCGCTTTCCGCACCGTTTTTTTCTGCGGCGAACGCTCCTCACGCGCTACCCGCATCCCCTCGCGCAAAAGCAGCTTCCCCATGGAAAAAATAACGTCCCGCGTCTTATCGTCCAGCTTGCCGAGCGACTTGATAAAATCGAGCTTATCCGCGGCAATATCGGAAAGCGTTTCGGCATTGTTCACGGTAAAGGCTTTATAAAGCGCCTCCACCAGATCACGCCGCTGCTCGCAGTTCATTTCAGCCACCCATGCACGCAGCGCCTTTTCCACACGGCGGCTCTCCGGAGACAGTCCCTCCGCGCGAAGAAATTCTCTGCCGACAAGCTGCCATGTAAACGGATCATGCTGCCAAAGTCCGCTGCCCGTGCTTTTGACCACGCGGTCTACTTCCCCATGTTCGAGCAAAAGTCCGACAACCGAAAACTGCGGAACGATCGTCAGGATCCGATCCCGTATGGCCGAATACCCGTCAGACTGCATAATACGCCTCGAAAAGCCGGGGCCGTCGTTATTATACACGCATACGATTCGCTTCTGCACGCGGTGCGAAGCATGCGCGGCCGCGTAAATCGCAAGATTTCCCCCCTTGGAATGCCCGCCGATCCGAATCGCACCGCGCAGATTTTTAGCCGCGTCCTCCAAATACTTTCGCGCATGCTCCTGCGCTGGCACCTGCTCCATAAAACCCATATTCAGGTCTTCTTTCCACCCGATCAACGAGTCATCGGTGCCGCGGTAGGAAACATAAAAACTGCCGTCGCCGAGCAAAATACAAAGCGCGGCAAACTGGGTCTGCACCGTCTTATCCATCATGCTTTCAAAACGGGCAAGCCGCATGTCCCCGAAACGCGGACTTTTGGCCGCGCGGCGCAAAAGTTCCGGCACTTCGTCCGGAACCAGCGCGCCCATGCTTTTAGAGCGCCGGTCGGGATCCGCAAAATAACGCCCTGCAGCCTCGCGCAGTGTAACGCTTTCCCGGCGGTTCATCCCGTCCGCGATGCCCTCTAAATACGCAAAAGAAAGCTGCGTCAGGATCAGATTGTCCACTTCACAAAACGGCGAAGCGTCCAGAGAAAGATCGCCCCGCCAATCAATATAATCAAGAATGTTGCTCATGCGCCCTCCGCTCCGCCGCTTCTTTGGAATAAATACAGCCGCAGTAATTCTGTCGGTACAAACGATATTCTTTTGAAAGTTCAATCGAACGCTGATAGCCGCCTTTTTTCTTGAAATCCGAAAATAAATAGCGCACGCCGTACTGTTTGGCCAGTTCGCCGCCGATCTCATTCAGCGCCTCGGCGTTTTTATAGGGACTGATCGAGAGCGTCGTGCAAAAATAATCAAAATTTTGCTCCGCTGCAAAACGTGCGGTTTCGTCCAGTCTCAGCCGGTAACATTTTTTACACCGCGCCCCGCCCTCCGGCTCCGCTTCCAAGCCCCGCGCCATCTCCGAAAAGGACTCGCCGGCATATTCTTCAACAATCAATTGTACATTGCGCGCAAAAGGCGCGCCGTCTACAAGCCGCGCAAGCTCATCGGCACGATATGTATACTCGCTTTCGGGCGAAATGTTGGGGTTATAGAAAAGCAGCGTAATTTCAAAATACGCCGTCAGATACTCCAGCGTATAACTGGAACAGGGCGCGCAGCAGGCATGGAGCAGAAGGCGCGGACGCGCGCCGGACGCTTTGAGCGTCTCCAGCGTTTTGTCCAGTTCCCGCGCATAATTTTGCATTTCCAATCCCCTTTCTCCTGTGGCGTGCTTTTTCCGCACAAGATTTCTTGTATTTATTATACCCTTTGGCGGTTCAAATAGCAATAAAAATTTTAAGACGCGCCTGTTCGGCAAGCGAACGGATTTTTCAGAACGAAAGGTTCAGACAAAGCATAACCCGCATGGAAAACGCAAAAAATCTCAAAATACGCATTTACTTTTGGAAAAGCTCGTGCTACAATCTATTCATATGCAAGCCAAGGAGAACAGCCATGTCTATAGAAAAAGTAAGAAATTATCTTAACAAGTTCGACGCAGACGACAAAATACAAGAATTCAGCGTTTCAAGCGCCACTGTTCCGGAAGCTGCCGCCGCGCTCGGATGCGATGCGGCACGAATCGCAAAAACAATGTCCTTTTCTTCGCCGGACGGCGCGCTTCTGGTTGTGACGGCAGGTGATGTAAAAATCGACAACCGCAAATTCAAGGATACATTCCATGTAAAAGCGGCCATGCTTGCGCCGAGCGAAGTGGAAGCTGAAATCGGCCACGCGATCGGCGGCGTCTGCCCTTTTGCCGTCAATCCAGGCGTCCGGATTTATCTTGATAGGTCTCTTTGCCGCTTTGAAACCGTCTTTCCGGCCTGCGGTTCCTCAAACAGCGCAATTGAACTGACCATACCTGAGCTTGAGCGTTTCTCCGGGTCTTCCGACTGGGTAGACGTATGCAAAGCGCGCGAGGACTGAGCGCCGAATTTTTTATCCCGCCAAAATCAAATTCCGCAAGGACAGAAAAGCGATGCGGTCTCCCGCATCGCTCTGACCGTCGAAAAACCAAGGTTTTCCGACGATGGGGCGCGTATAGGCGTGAGGAGGGGCCCGGCGTAAGCCGGGAGGAGTCCTGACGCCACAAAGGAGTCCTCTTTCGGGAGGTGTATTCGCGCCGTCGCGCCGCCTTCGGCGGCACTCGCGCGCCCGTAAGGTGTTTACAAGGCGGCGCTTGTCCGCCTTCTTCCGCCGCAAAACCAAGGTTTTGCGACGATGGGGCGCGTTTGCTCGCGCCGTCGCGCCGCCCTCAGCGGCACTCGCGCGCCCGCAAGGTGTTTACAAGGCGGCGCTTGTCCGCCTTGTAAACGTATTGTATTTGAAATTTTTACTTTTTTGACAGTCTGAACCGCTGCGTAAACCATACGCAACGGTTTTTTCTCTATATTCATTTCATTCTTGACGTAAAAAATACCGAGCGCATCCGTCGTTTCGGAATCCGCATACCGAACGGACATAAAACGGGGATGCGTCGCGGCAAAACACCGCGAACACATCCCCGAATTAATTTAAAAATACAGTGTCAGCAAATTCCCTGCGCAAGCATGGTTTCCGCAACTTTTTCAAAGCCGGCGATGTTCGCGCCCGCAACGAAATTGTCTTTCATGCCGTATTTCTCAGCCGCCTCGGATACTTTCCGATAAATCCCGACCATAATGCCTTTCAGCTTCTCATCCACTTCATCAAAGCTCCAGGACAAACGCATACTGTTCTGGCTCATTTCAAGCGCAGAGGTCGCAACACCGCCCGCGTTTGCCGCCTTTCCGGGCATGAACAAAATCTGCTTTTCAAGGAAGTAATCAGTCGCTTCACGGGTAGAGGGCATATTGGCTCCCTCCGCCACGACAAAACAGCCGTTGGCGATCAGGGTTTTCGCGTCGTTCTCATCCAGTTCATTCTGCGTCGCGCAGGGCAGCGCAATATCACAGGGGATCGTCCAAACGCCCTTGCCCTCCGTATACTTCGCACCCGGAACCGCGTCCGCATACTCTTTGATTCTGCCGCGGCGCACAAGCTTAATCTCTTTTACAAGGTCAAGCTTAATTCCGTCCGCGTCATATACGTATCCGTTGGAATCGCTGAGCGAAACAACCTTGCCGCCGAGCTGCATTGCTTTTTCGGCAGCGAAGATGGCAACATTGCCCGAACCGGAAATGACAATGGTCTGCCCCTCAATACGCTTTCCTTTTGCTTTCAGCATTTCATCCAGGATATAGATCAAACCATAACCGGTTGCCTGCGTGCGGACAAGCGAACCGCCGTACGTCAAGCCTTTTCCGGTCAGTACGCCCTCATACAGCCCGCGAATGCGCTTATACTGACCGAACAGATACCCGATCTCTCTTGCGCCGACGCCGATGTCGCCCGCCGGTACATCCGTATCCGCGCCGATATATTTGCAAAGCTCGGTCATAAAGCTCTGGCAAAACGCCATAACCTCTCTGTCCGACTTGCCCTTGGGATCAAAATCCGATCCGCCCTTGCCGCCGCCGATCGGCAAACCGGTAAGGGAGTTCTTAAAGGTCTGTTCAAAGCCGAGGAACTTGAGAATACCCTGATTCACCGAAGGATGGAAACGCAGACCGCCTTTATAGGGGCCGATCGCGCTGTTGAACTGAACGCGATATCCGCGGTTTACCTGCACATGCCCCGCATCATCCACCCACGGCACACGGAACGTGATAATGCGCTCCGGCTCGGTCAGACGCTCCAGCAGTCCCGCCGCGCGGTATTGCTCCTCATTTTGATCAATTACGACTTTCAGAGAGTCCAAGACCTCTTTAACGGCCTGCAAGAACTCCTTTTCATTTGGGTTCTTTTCCATAACCCGCTGATAAATCTGCTCCGTATAGCTCATATGCTGCCTCCTGCAATTTATTTTTCAATGTACTTCTTTTTAACGGTTGAAAAATACCGCTTTTCTTTATTATACACGACAAATGGCCAATGCGCAACAGTTTTTTTGAATTTTTTTTATTTCAATCCTGCATTTTTTCGTCAATTTTTTGAACAGACGCCCTTCATGCCGCCGCAAATCCGTTCGCAAAGCGGAATCCGAACCGGCACACAGATTAAACCGGACGCACCATAAAGAAAAAAATCCCGAATGGAGACAAATCGTCTGCATTTTCGGGATATACACGGTAATTTGACGGACACGTCCAAAATGCCGCGCGGGAAAACAGCATTTTCAAAATTTTCTTTCCGAATAAAACGTGTACGATGCCTTAGAAAGCTTAGACTGGTACAAAGCCTTGTCAGCCTGTTTCAGCAGCAAATCAAAATCAGTTGCATTCTGCGGGAAGATCGACACACCGATGCTGTTTGTGCAGCAATAGGTATCCTTTTGACAGGAAATCACTTGCCGCAGCCTTTGCGTAAGCCATTGAATATCCGGGATATTGCAAACCAAAAGAATAAATTCATCTCCCCCGAACCGGCCGATAATATCGGTATCTCTGAAAGCGTCTCTTAAAGCTTCCGAAACCAAACTGATAATTATATCTCCGACGGCATGGCCGCGCAGATCATTAATCATTTTAAAATTATCAATGTCCGTAATTATAAGCGCGTGGCTTTGCTCAGATTTTTGAGACAACACTTCACGCATCAGCTTTATAGAATTTTTCTTATCCCAAAGACCGGTAAAGCTGTCGTGTTTAACGGCGTTTTCCAATTCATTGATTTTTGTTTTTACAGCCATTATATCGGTTATCACACCGATCATCCGAACAGGTACGCGGTTCTCTAGAATCGGCGTAACATCAATTTTGCACCAGACAAAATCCGATCCGCCGGCCCGCATCCGCGCCTCATATGTAACCGCTTTTCCGTCAAAGATAGATTTGAAAGCTTCTTCAATGACCGAACTATCATCCGGATGCGAAAAATATGCGGAAACTGCGCGCTGATATGCGGCCGGCTCCAAATGGCTGAAAGGCTGAACGTCTTTCAGAATAACTTCTCCGGATACGCCGAATATATCCTCCGCGTTTTCAAAAAAAGTATATAATTGCTTGGCAAGATCCACTTCAAACACACAGATTTTTGCTGCTTTGAGCGCGATATTCAGGCGTTCCTTATATCGTTCGGCATTTTGCAAATTCACACATTTCTCCATTTCAACAAGATTTCCGCACATTCCGCCCTACACAAAAGTATATACGAAAAAAACAGAGAGCAAAGAATCAATTCTGTTATTAGTATAGCATAAATAAAATAAAAATTCAATTTTGTTACAAATTTTGTTACATTATGTATTCGAAAAATTTTCTCCGCCCATTATGCTCAGTTTTCAAAAATTACACATTCATTCTTCAAGCTGCTTTGAAACCGTATACATATTTCACTTTTTTGAACCTGTGAGAACGTGATTTTAACTTTTTATATATCTGCGAATAGACTTGCATTTATTATTTTATATGATAAAATGAAACTGCAGATTCATTGATTCAACAATACAGTTAACAGGGAGAAAACCATGACCAACGAAAAAATTCAGCAAGCCCTTGAAGAAGCGCGGCCGCGCATGCAGGACGCATTCGACTTTATCCTGCACAATCCCGAAAGCGGCTTTCGGGAATGTAAATGTTCCGCCTATCTGGCAGACGCATACAAAGAACTCGGATACGAACTGCATGAAGCGGGCGATATTCCCGGATTTTATGCAGACATTGACACCGGCCGTCCGGGACCGCGCATACTGATTCTCGGAGAGCTTGACGGTCTGCCCTGTCCGGGACACCCATATGCGGATCCCGAAACGCATGTTGCGCACGCGTGCGGTCACCACGCGCAAAGCACCGCGCTCCTCGGCATTGCGTCCGTCCTGAGAGATCCGGATTTTTTTGACGGTCTTTGCGGCAGCGTGCGTTTGTGCGCCGTCCCCGCGGAGGAGATTGTGGAAGTCAAATTCCGTGAAGAACTCATCAAAGAGGGGCGCATACACCATCTCGGCGGCAAACAGGAATTTATGCGCCGCGGATACTTTGACGGCTGCGATATTGCCTATATGGTACATACCGGAGGCGGAAACCACAAATTCAGCCTCGGACTCGGATGCAACGGATGCATTATCAAAACAGCGGAATTTCAAGGAAAAAGCTGTCACGCGGCGTCGCCGAGCCGGGGAATCAACGCGCTGGACGCGGCCATGCTTTCTCTGTCCGCCATCAACGCGCTGAAAACCTCGTTTGGGAATCTGGAATTTGTTCGTGTTCACCCCATTCTGACCGAGGCGGGCACCGCGGTCAATATCATCCCCGGAAGAGCGGTTATGGAAAATCAGGTGCGCGCGTCCACAACCGATGTCTGTGTGCAAATGAACCGAAAAGTCAACCGTGCCGTGGCCGCCGGCGCCGCCGCAATGGGCGCGCAGGTCACGCTTCGCGACCGCTCCGGATACCTCCCGGCACAGTATGATGAGGGGTTGAGCGAACTTGCTGTTGAGGCCATGTCCGAGATTGTAGGCGCCGAAAATGTAAAATACAACCAATCCAAACTGCGCTGGGATACCGGCTGCACCGACATGGGCGACCTCTCCGCCGTGATGCCGGTTATCCATGCGTTCGGCAGCGGCGCAAAAGGCGTCGGACACAGCGTAGAGTATCTTGTCGTTGACTTTGACAGCGCGTGTATGGACTCCGCCGCAGCGCAGCTTGTGCTTTTGAAAAAACTCCTTGAAAACGATGCGCAAAAGGCGAAAAACATCATCGCCGGAGCCCATCCGAGATTTGCAAGCAAAGCGGACTACTTTGCGTTTATCGATTCACTCACACTCGAAAAGGACGCCGTCGTCTACAATGAGGACGGTAGCGTAACGCTGGATATATAAAATCGGTTTATATCTGCGAACGTCGTCCCTTTTGATTGCGCATAAAATTTCAAAAAGCGAAACGACCATATAAGGCCGTTTCGCTTTTTGTCGTTCAAGAACCGTATTGCAGACGGTAGAAACCGCCTTGCTTACGAACTGAATCCATGCGTGTCAGGATTTATAAAAATCAATCGTCACATCACCGTTATTTGCAGATACCCGCAGTTCTTTTTCGCCGCCTTTTTTATCGGCCGGCAGATTGCTCTTGCCTTTTTTGATTTCACACGCAATATCGTAATCATCATAGCCGCCGACAATCGTACCGCTGATATTTCCGTTTTTGGCTGTGAATACGATTGCTTTCCCCGCGTTCACTTTATCGAAAATAAGATTGCCGCCGTTTTGGGAAACCGACAGGGTATCGGTTACGGTAACTGCCGAAAGCAATATATCCTCATTTGTGGTAGACAGTTTCAAAGAGGACAAAAGTGCATCCGGTATCTGTAAAGATATTTTTCGATTTTCAGCGGCGGCTTTGCCGCCGATATACTCCGTCCACTCCTTATTCACGACCGCTTTCATCGTCAGAACACCGCTATCCGAAACAGAAATATCATAATATTCCCTGCTATTTTCAAAATAATCAATGTGAATCTGATGATCGGCGGACAGCGAAACTTCAATTTGCCGATCCCGGACATCCATCCGGATCTCCCTGATTTGTGTTCCGTCCGCTTCATATGTTTTTTGCATAAACGGTTCATCATGATTTGAACAGGCTGCAAGCGACAGCATTGCAGCTACGGCCAATACGACCAACATACGCAACTTTTTCATTTCAATTCCCTCCTGTAATGCGCGTCATTCTTGTTGATTCGCACAATGATTCGTGCTATACTATAGAATAATCTTTTGTGTTACACAAATGTCAATAGGAAAGGAAAAAATAATTGAAAAAATATTTTTCCATCAGTGAAGCCGCCAAAGCAGTCCATACGACGAGTGAAACGCTGCGCCATTATGACCGTATCGGACTGGTAAAGCCAAGCAAAAAAGATGAATGGACGCAATACCGTTATTACACAGAACAGGATATTGTCCGATTGAATACGGTTCGGGCTTTGCAGCAAATGGACTTGCCCTTAAAGGAAATCAAACGGGTTTTGGAATACGATGATCTTGAAAAAATCGTTGACTACCTGGCACAAGCAGAAAAAAAAGCGGATGCAAAAATTGCAGCGCTCCAAAACAGCAAAACCAAAATTCAGTTAGCCAAAGCGGATTATGAAAGCAAGCTGCCCGATGGGCAAAAAAACAACGGAATTTTTCTCAAAGCGTTTCCCGCGCGCGTCATTATGCTGTCTGAAACCTTGGAAAGACCGTCGCTCGATACGCTGTGGAATTATCACAGACATTTTTATAAAGCGATCGACCCATGTGTGAAAGACCGATTTACATTTGCGGATGCAGCCGGGATTTACACGGAAAACGGGCGTTCACAAATGTTTGCCGTGTGCATCCGTTATGCACAAACAGACGCCGTAAAAGTCCTGCCTGCCGGAAACTATCTTTGTATCGACTGTACCGAAGAAAATCGAGAAGCCGCATGCAGGGAACTGCTTCGGTCGGCAACCGAAAAATACGGCGTTCAGCCGAAATTCTCCATCGAAATGATCGTTGTATCCGGCATTTTGCAGTGGAAATACCAAATTCAAATATGCATAGATAAAAGTTGACAGAAAACAGAGCTTCCGCGCGGAAAAAACGTGTCAAGGCCGCATCCTGCGGCGTATATGCGCACATTTTCCGATTTCGGCAGGAACGCCTACGTTCCGGTCCGCTTTACAATCAAGCGCCAAGCTGTACAATCAGGTTAACCGACCGCTCATATTCCCGCTCCAGCGGCTCAAGCTGTTCTGCGGCTCCGGCCAAATCGCCGTTTCGCAGCGGCTCCATAACAGCCACCGCGGTTTTCAGCAGCGATGTAAAACCAAGGCTCATACAATTCCCCTTCAGCGAATGCGCGGCACGAAACGCCGCCTGCACATCGCCGGATGCCATTGCGGTTTTCAGCTTTGAAAGCATGTCCTCTTGCGCAAACATTCTCACAAAGCGGAAAATCATCTCTTCTTTTTTCAGCCGGCCGCTGACCTCTGCATAATCGCCGCCCATCGCAGTATAGCATTCCTGCAGCGTCATTTCATTTCCCCCATTTATAAAAATCAGATTACCGCGATAATTCCGGCGCCGAGATCGGACTGTTTTCGGCCAGATAAGCTTTAAACAAATCCCGACATCCGACCTCCTGCAAAACAGGACTGCCGATTTTCGCCAGAGCGTCGTCATAATCTCCTTTGGCCAAAGCGACCGTATATACGCGCTCCTGTGCAACTTCGGTTCCGTCGGCCAGTTTCATTGAAATGACTTTTCCCTCGTTCATCTCAACATCCATACCCGCGAAATAATAATCAAAAGCGGCAAAGACCTGAGCATTTGTATCCGGCTTCTCCGCGCCGTACAAAACTTTTCCGGTTTCCAAAAGCTCACGGATTTGCCCGCCGGTCAGCGTCATGATTACAAGGGGAGCATTTACGGCATTCCCCGGCAAATACACCGTAATATTGTTCATGTATAAATCGCCTTCATACAATTTCCCGCTCACACCCGTCTTGTTCACCACATCGTTTATACGGCCACCCAATGACACCAGCGCAAGATCGGCAAGCCCTGAAGCATACAGTACGTCTGCTAACAGCTGCACCGTTTCCTCATGACTGAAACGCTCGGAAATATATCCCAAAGAAGCCGCCTTGGGCGTATTCAAAGCTTCTTTATGCAATTCATCAATTCGCTCGGTCAGTCCATCGAGACTTTTTCCGTTTTCCATGGCGTCCCGGATAATCTCGGAAGTCTCAATCAGAATATCCTCATATCCTGTATACAGCATCGGCGCTTTCATACCGCTGAGATTTGTCTCCCATACATCGCGGTAAATCTCGGCTGTGCTGAGATTATCCGCTGCGGTAAGCGGCAGAATATCCGCGCATTCCACATTCAGGCAAGACATTCCCTCAGGCGTGGAGAGCCATTCCAACACTTTCAGCGCATGCTTCAGTTTTTCCTCATTGCCCGGTTCCCCCAGCCGTTTGGCAAGCCCGGTATGAAACGAAATATTCGTTCCCAAAAACGGTTCGCCGTTTTCATTGTAAAACGGAAAGAGAGCAAATTCATCCGTGCAGTCGGCAATCTTATCGACAAATGCGGACTGTCCGCCCCAAATTGCAATCATCGCGGCTTCGCGCCGGATCAGACGATCCATCGCGCCCCCGTCCCAATGATCTTTATCCAGTTCTATATCGTAAGCATCGGCGTCAATCAACTGCTGCAGCATGTCTATACCAGGCTGAAATCCCGCCTTGCTGGAAACCGCTCCCGCAAGATAGCCGCTCTCCCACTCCCGCCAGCGCGCATCGGCCAGGCACGCGGTCTGCGCATAGGTGGTCATTGTGGTAAAATAATAACCCAACCCCTTTGCGCCGAACGCAATCGGCGTCAAATCGCTCTCGGCGCGAATCTGTTTTACCAGCGCAACCAGTTCCCCGTGGTCGGTCGGAACCTTCCATCCCTTTTCCTCAAACAGCGTTTTGTTATATGCCATGGTGCGGATCATGATAGGGCCCGGAAGCAAATAAATTGCGCCGTCCACATCATATTGGTTCAGCATGGAGCTTTCGTAATTGCCGACAAAACCGTACCCCGACAAATCCAGCAAATGCTGCCGGCACATCTCGTCGTCATATTTGAGTGTGCCCAAAACAATATCGCCCGTGTCGTCATGCTCAAGCTGCAGACGCAGATATTCCGTTGTGTTCGCACCCCTGTAACACTCAAATTCAAAGTCAATTTCCGGGAACTCTTCGCAAAGCGCTTTCTCTGCCCGCCGGGAATTATGCCCAACCGTTACTTTCAAAGACACAGGCTCCGGCGCTTTTTCATCTGCGCATCCGAAAAGGGACGCAAACAAAATTCCCGCAAACAGGCAGCCGATTATTTTATGTACTTTCTTCATCTGTTTCTCTCTTTTTTTGAATAAAATGTTTAAGCGCGGCAACCACATCATTTGGACTCAGCGGTTTGGTCAGATGTGCGTTCATTCCGGCTTCTATTGATTTTTCCTCATCCGCACGGTAGGCGTTGGCCGTCATCGCGAGAATCGGTATCGTTTTGGCGTCGGGTCTGTCCATCGCGCGAATTTTTCGCGCCGCCTCAAGTCCATCCAGCACCGGCATCAAAATATCCATCAGGATCGCGTCAAATTCTCCCGGCTGTGACTTTTCAAAAACTTCCACAGCCTGTTGTCCGTCTTCCACTGAAACGCAAGTCATTCCGGCGTCCTGCAGCAAATATTCCGCAATTTCCCGGTTGATTACACCGTCCTCGGCAAGCAGAATTTTTCCATGCATTTCAGTGCATGCAAGCGCGCCCTGCTTTTGCAGATCATCCGCACATTCCTCCGCGAGCGTACGCATCGGCAGCAGGACGCGAAAGCAGCTGCCTTTATTTTTTTGGCTTTCCACCTGAATTTCGCCGCGCATCTGCTCAACAAGCCTTTTCACAATGGACATACCGAGTCCCGTTCCGCTATAATCGGTACGCGGACCGTTATATTCCTGTGAAAACGGTTCAAAAATATGTTCAAGAAAGTCCGCGCTCATGCCGATGCCGGTATCCGATATTTCAAACCGATACAGCTTGTCCGCATCCCCGGTATCCGTTTCGGTTACGGAGAAAACAATGCTTCCGCCGTTCGGCGTAAATTTTACGGCATTCCCTAAAATATTAATTAAAATTTGTTTGAGGTGATGTTCATCCCCAAGGACAAGATGATGCGTGATTCCGCTGCAATCGTACCGAAAAGCAATATCATGTTCGCATGTATGCCCTTCTATCATATACGTACACTCCCGAAGCGCCTTTCCAAGATCAAACGGGGCGCTCCGTATTTCGATTCTCCCGCTCTCTATCCGGGACATATCCAGCACATCGTTAATCAGCCACATCAGATGTTCGGAACAGTTGACAATCTTTTCAAGACAGTCTTTGATTTTTTCCGGATCTTTGATATTTTTCTGCGCAACATCCGCCATCCCGACAATGCCGTTCAGCGGCGTTCGGATATCATGAGACATCCGCGAAAGGAAATCGCTCTTTGCGTTGTTCGCGCGCTTGTTTTCCTCAACCGCGTCGCGAAGCTGATCGTTAATCATTTTCTGTTTTTGGCGCCAGTTGTAATTGTTTATATGAATCAAAATAAGACACAGCAAAAGCAGGGCGATACCCGCGCCGCTGATCATCAGTACCGTCTGGAAAATAAATTCCCGCGTATCCTGACTCATCGAGTTCAGCGATACAATATAAATCGCATACCAGTCGCTGATGTCCAAGGGCTGATACGCGATAATATAATCCACGCCCTTATAGAACATATGCGCCGAACCGGCTTTATTAAACTGCATGTCCCTTTTGATTTTTTCCATGGTAACGCCGTGCTCAAACCGGCAGCCGTCAAGCGCTTTTAAAACGTTGTATACATTCGTAAAAACTTCATTGTTTGACTGATGGTAAATCCGCGTTCCGTTTTTCCGAATAATATAGGAACTGTCCACATCGCCGTAATCTCCGATTTCAAGATCGTCATCAAAAATCGAAATATCGCGCGCCAGCGCCACATGCGTAACGTTGATTCCATCCATATCCATCGGTTTGGGAAGCCGGTAAAAAAACATCATAAAGTCCCCCAAATGCGTCGCCTGCTTTGGGAGATTGGTCACATATAAACTGTGTTCCTGCTCCTGCAGCAGCATCTCCTGGTCGCCCCAGAGTCCGATTTTCCCCTGTTCTCCGTAATAATACCCCTTATCGTCAAACAGATACAGCATCCCGTCATGCTCGGAAAAACCGAGAGAATCTTCGATTGTACGCAGTTCCACAAACAAATCGCCTTCGCTCCCTGTTTCCAGCGCCTGTAAAATTTTAGCCGAATAGTCAAGGCTTGTCCACTGCGCTTCAAAACGGGTATGGGTGCTGATCGTAATTTTAGACGAGACCGCATCCAGTGTACGCAAACGCTCCTCGCAAAACTGTATGTTGATTTTTTGATAACATATGTAGACAATCCCGAAAACAACAATAAATATAAGCGTTATCAGGACAGGAGACGCATACCACTTTAAAATCCGCTTTTTCTTTTGTATTTTCTCATCCAATTTCCGCACCTCTTTGAAATAAACAACCGCTTTTTCAAACAAGTATATCACAAATTGATCGTTTTTTTTTACCGGAATTGTTTTTTTTGAAAAAATTTTAAAAATCAGACAGAAATTATATTTTCTGTCTGATCCAGTCTGTGGGTACAGTAAGCATTGCAATAAAATACGTTTACAAGGCGGACATGCGCCGCCTTGTAAACACCTTACGGGCG
>OLGD01002719.1_pt1 | contig 19154 bp, 14 predicted proteins | sample 1605311 | NCBI WGS metagenome assembly OLGD01 (sample SAMEA3888917, study PRJEB22519) | human gut metagenome | biome: human gut; feature: human-associated habitat; material: faeces | place: Denmark | collected 2010
AACCTCCGTCTTACCATATCCAACATCTCCGCACACCAGACGATCCATGATCTTGGTGCTCTCCATATCCCGCTTGGTATCCTCAATGGCGTTCAGCTGATCCTCTGTCTCCTCATATGGGAACATTTCCTCAAATTCCTTTTGCCACACTGTATCCGGGCCACACACATACCCCTCTTTTTCCTGACGCACAGCGTAAAGCTCCACCAGCTCTTTGGCGATATTTTTGACAGCGCCCTTTACCTTGGACTTCGTGCGATTCCACTCCTGGGTTCCCAGCTTGTTCAGCTTCGGTGCCCTGGCTGTATCTGCGCCGGAATATTTCTGCAGCGCATCCAGCTGCGTCGCCAGAATATACAGATTACTTCCGTCACGGTATTCAATCTTGATATAGTCTTTTAAGACCTTATCTACTTCAACTTTTTCAATTCCACGGTAAATTCCCAGTCCATGCTTTTCATGGACCACATAATCCCCGATAGACAGCTCTGCAAAATCCTGGATCCGCTTGCCGTTGTAGACTTTTTTCTTTTTCTTTTTTTTCTGCTCCTGACCGAAAATATCGGACTCTGTGATCACCGCAAATTTGATCAGTGGATACTCAAAGCCTTTCCGGGCGTGTCCATAGAGGACCATAATTTCCCCTGGATTGATCACACGGTCATAATCTGAACCGTAAAAAGCATTCAGCTCATGCTCCTGCAAATCCTTCGCCAGACGCTCCGCCCTTGTCCTGGAACCGGAAAGCAAGGCAATCTGGTAGCCTTTTTTCTTATACTTTTTCAGATCCTCCACCAGAAGCTCAAAGCTGCTGTTATAAGAAGTTACACTCTGCACCGTCAGATTGTATTTCTCCGAGGCAAAATTCCACTCCACGCCTCTTGGCTCCAATGCCGACAACGACACTGCACGAAGTTTATTCAGTTCTTTCTGAACCTTGGAAAATTCACAAAGCCACTGAACCGGAAGGTTCTTTTCCCCTTTTTCTTCGCGATGTGTGCGGCTGGCGGCATACTCTTCCTCCACGCCCAGTCCGTTTTCCAGAATACGGTTGGGTTCATCCAGAAACAGAAGCATTTTTTCTTTGGGAAAATAATCCACAAAAGATACCATCTTTTTGCCATCATTCCACTCCACAGCCGGATAAATGGCAATCTCATCCAGATTTTCCAGAGAGCGCTGACTCTCTGCGTCAAAGCTTCGGATAGAATCCACTTCATCTCCCCACAGCTCAATTCTCCATGGATTCTCTTCTGTAAGGGAATAAATATCTACTATACCACCGCGCACAGAAAACTGTCCCGGCATTTCCACCTGTCCTACGCGTTCATATCCAAGCTGCACAAGGGTATTTTTCAGCACATCCATGTTGATCACGCTGTCAGAATAGAAATGAAGCACCTTTTTCCCAATTTCTTCCAGGGGCATCAGATAGTCCATACAGCCGTCAATGCTGGTAACCACAGTCAGTTCCTTCTGCTCCAGAAGTGCCTTTATCACACACATTCTCTGGCGGATCAACAGATTTCCCTGAATATCTGCCTGGAAAAAGAGAAGATCCTTCGCCGGGTAAAACATGGTATTTTTGTCATAAAAGCGCACGTCCTCGAAGATTTCCTTAGCCTGGCGCTCATCTCCTGCGATCACAAGGCGCATAGGTGTTTTGCCGGAAAGCCCATGGATCAGATGTGCCTTCTGGGATTCCAGGCAGCCTGTGATCTGCACAATGCCCTGATTTTTCTCAAGGCTTTTCTCTATTTCTTCAAATTCTGCCATCCCCTTCAGGGGCTGGGTAAATGAAAGCATGGCTTTCCTCCTTTTCTCAAAAGCCGCACCTCAGAGCCCACCCAAAACATGAAACCATTCCTGCAAGCTATCTGCACGTCATAATTTTCACAAAGCTTTTGGGGGACGCTCCAGGGGCAAAAGAAGCCCAGCTTGTTGCTGGACTTCCTTTGTTACTCAGTAACCCTCTTTCGGTTGTATTCATTCATCGCCGCATCCGGACCATCTGTTATGATTTTTTCTACAGCGTCTGCTGCAAACTCAATTGCTTCATCCACGAGCTTGCGGTCCCCGGATGAAAAACGGCCAAGCACATGGTCTGCCAGATCCCATCCTTTTGGTTTGGCTCCTACACCAATTTTTACACGCATGAATTTCTGTGTGCCAAGTCTGCCAATAATGTCCTTCAGACCATTATGGCCGCCTGCACTGCCCTGCTTCCGGATACGAAGCTGTCCCGGCTCCAGATCAATATCGTCCTGAATAATGATCAACTCACTCTCCGGATTGATTTTGAAATAAGCAGCCATCTCCTGTACCGGACCACCGCTTAAATTCATAAAGGACAAAGGTTTCATAAAGATTACCTTCTCTCCTCCGATGAATCCGGAACCGTACATAGCATTAAATTTTACGCCGCCCTGCGGAATCTTATGACGTTCCACAAGCACATCGATCGTATCAAAACCCATATTGTGGCGGGTCGCCTCATACTGCTTCCCGGGGTTTCCCAGTCCAACAACTAAATACATAATCTTATTTTCCTTATTCTACTACGAAAGTCCTCCACAGCAATTCCAAAGCTCTGGTCAGCCACAGCCCTGTAATCACTGCCGCAACCTGCTTAGCCAATAGCATAAAACAGATGACTTTCATTTATTATCGAATGATATGAGTGTCAAAAGGTCTTTTGACACTCATTTGATACCCGGATTGCTACGCAGCTACGCTGCTCCCGCAATCCTCCAAATATTCGAAATCCGCTGATTTACTGCGTAAATCGCTACTTTCTCATATTTGGCGTGTCCCAAGTTCAAAAGCCTTATCGTGCAAGCACGAACAGCTTTTTGACCTTTTGACACTGGTATCATCAAATTAGTTGAAATAAACCATCTCATCAGCCAGAGGTTCGCACGGGGTCACATTCTCTGCATAAAGAACAATTCCCTCGCCCTGGTACTCAGAACGGTTTTCAAAGGCAACCTTGGCAGTCACCTCAACCCACTCGCCGGGCTTCAGCTTCGGTGCATATGCACTCTTACAGATATATCCCAGGAATGAAGTATCATCTGCACAGCAGGTCATGGCAGTACGTCCCGGAATGAAGAACTTGCTGCCCATACCTCTCGGACGTCTTGCACGAGCCTTAAAGCGAAGAGTTTTTCCCACATAGCGATCCGGATGATCCATAGCATCTACAAACCAGATTCCGTAATCTTCAGGCGGAATATCTACAATCTCTGCATCCAGGTCAAATGGCATCTGATCTGCGAAAATATCCGTCATCTCGCCTTCTTCGTCCTCAAAAATAACCTCTGCACTTGGGTTTACAACCTTAATGCTTCTGCGGAAGTTTGCAAGAGGATATTCTTTCTTGCTGCGGTTAAACACAACCATATCCGCATTACGAACCATATCCATAAAAATGGATTTCATATTCTGCATATATACCTGGAATGTGCTTGCATCTACACAGGTAATGTGCTGTTCAATTCCCCAGCCTGCCGGGAGCTTCATCTCCTCAAATTTGCTTACCAGCCACATTCCATTATATTCCATAACCACACGCTCCGGCTGATGGATAATATCCAGTGCCTGAAGGCGCTCCGGTGTAAAATCTTCTTCTTTCTCAATAACCTCAACTACAACATTATCTTTTGCAAGAGCCTCTTCATCGTACTCTTCCTCTCCCTCCTCGCAGAGAATGAGAAGTGTCTTTCCCTCTGTACGGAAGTAATCCTGCTGGAGGGTAAAGCTGAGGAAAGAGGTCTTGCCGCTTTCCAGAAAGCCGGTTATGAGATAAATCGGTACTGTAATTTCATCCATTTACAGAAACCTCCCTGTATTTTTCTTAATTAAAAGCAGTACGTTCGCATATATCGCTTATAAACAGCAACAAATAAGCTTACCAAAAGTCTTTTATCCCGTTTATATGTCAATCATTAAGCTACGCCGAACAGCTTGACCAGTTTCTCTTCATTTAACTTGGAACCAATTACGCAAAGACGTCCGGTGTACTCTGGTGAACCTTCACGGATCTCAGTTTCTTCCGGAACCATGTCGAAGTAGATCCAGGTTCCGTCCTCTGCCGGAAGCATTCCCTTAGCACGAAGGATCACGCCATACTCTTCAGAAGCGGAAAGGCTCTCCAGCATTTTCTCAAGCCCTTCTCTTGTAAACTTCTTAATAGTCTCACGTCCCCAGCTGGTAAATACTTCGTCTGCGTGATGATGGTGATGATCATGATGATGTCCGCAGCCACATTCGTCATCATGGTCGTGATGATGATGCTCATGATCGTGGTCATGTCCGCATCCGCACTCGTCATCGTGGTCGTGATGATGATGTTCATGGTCGTGATCATGTCCGCATCCGCACTCGTCGTCATGGTGATGCTCATGATCGTGGTGTCCACCGCATACCGGGCAGAAATCTTCGTCTTCTTCTCTGCCCTGCTCCATAGCTTCCAGAATCTGTGCACCGTCCAGTTTTTCGATTGGAGTGGTGATGATCACTGCATCCTTGTTCACTTCGCGGATCAGAGCGACTGCTTTGGCTACTTTCTCTTCGGTAGCCTTCGGTGTATCGGTACGACTCAGAATAATCGTTCTTGCATACTGTAACTGGTTCTCGAAGAACTCACCGAAGTTTCTCATATACATTTTGCATTTGTTTACATCTGCTACCGTTGTATAGCTGTTCAGGCTGATCTCACAGTCCACATCCACACCTTTTACCGCTTTGATGACATCAGACAGTTTGCCCACACCTGACGGCTCGATGATGATACGATCCGGATGATAGGTTGTGATCACTTCTTTCAAAGAAGTTCCGAAATCACCTACCAGAGAACAGCAGATACATCCGGAGTTCATCTCTCGGATCTCGATACCGGAGTCTTTTAAGAATCCTCCGTCAATACCGATCTCTCCAAATTCATTTTCAATCAGCACTACCTGCTCGCCTTTTAAAGCTTCAGAAAGCAGTTTTTTAATCAGTGTTGTTTTTCCGGCTCCTAAAAATCCTGAAATAATGTCAATCTTTGTCATGTTTTTTACCTCCTGAAAAACGCCCAAAAAGGGCTGTTTTCTCTAAAACAGCCCTGAATTTTTGTCTGCATATCCTGTGAGTTCTTTCAACAGTTCCTGTCAAAAGAACTCACAGGATATTCTTACCGAATAGTTACTCCTCTATACTTTTATCACGTTTTGTCCAAAAAGTAAAGCCCCCTTTGCGTTTCGGTTTCATGTAACTAACCGTTCTTTTCATGCAAAAGGAGCTTATTTTTCTGTATGTATTATCCGTGGATCATCAGATGAACGATCTCCCGATCTGTCTCAAGCATACCTTCAGATGCCAGTTTACCAACACAGCGGATCGTATTTTCCACTCCTTTTTTTACGATACCGTCACCACCGATAAACTGCTGTCCGTTCTTATACATAAAGTAACCAAGGATTCCCGCGTCTACAGAGGATGCGATCTTCGCTGCACAGGATGCTTTCGCTCCGTCGCAGATCATACCTGATACAATGGCAAGACCGTTGACAATGGCATGTTCGCCCTCCTTCTTGCCGTCTCCGTACAGGTAGGCGATCCCTGCGCCACAGCCACATCCGGCTCCTACTGCACCGCAATATGCGGAAAGTCTGCCGATTCCTTCTTTGATATGGATCGTTGCCAGATTTGAGATCACCAGAGCCCGGTACATCGTCTCTTCCGATACCTGCAGTTCTTTTGCAAAAACCACGATCGGGACAGAAGCTGTGATTCCCTGGTTGCCGCTTCCGGAATTGATCACTACCGGAAGTTCACAGCCGTTCATTCTTGCATCGGAACCGGCAGCCGCCATGGCTTTGGCGCGCACCTTGACATCCTGATCGCCGTAAGTGGCCAACAGGACCTTTCCGATATTGGCTCCATAATTACCACAGAGCCCTTCCTCGGCGATCGCCATGTTGTAACGAACCTGACGTTCCAGTACTTCCCGGACATCTGCAAGGTCCACTTCCTTTGCAAATGCAAAGATTTTTTCTATGGTAAGCGTCGATTTGTCTGCCAGTGCGGATTCTTCTTTTCCGGTAATCTCTTTTGCCAGAAGAATCTCCCCGTTTCTGGACACATGCACCAGATTCGTGTGGAAATCGGTGATCCGTACACTCGCGTTATCTTCTCCGTGATATAAAGTAATCTGAATATCAAAGATCAGATCAGAGGATGCCTCACAGACACTGCACGGAACCTCTTTCAGGAAGGTTCCCATCGCTTCGATGTCTTCCTGTTCCACATGGGAGATGACCTCCAGTTCCTTCGCAGCATCTCCTGCCACGATTCCGGCAGCTGCGGCGGCTTCGATTCCACGCAGTCCACCGGTATGGGGAACAACCACGCTTTTTACATTTTTTATAATATTTCGGCTGACCGCAACCTCCACCCGCTCCGGCAGGGCTCCCAGTGTCTTTCTGGCAACAGCTCCCGCATAAGCGATGGCGATAGGCTCGGTACATCCCATCGCCGGCACCAGTTCATCTTTCAGGATCTGGACATAAGTTCGGTAATATTCTTTTGAAAGCATATTTCTATCTGTTCCTCACTCTTTTTATTTTTTCCAGCATGCCACCATATGGCCCGGTGTTCTCTCTTCCAGTTCCGGTTCCTGCTGTCTGCACTGATCGGTCGCGTAAGGACAGCGTGTATGGAAACGACAGCCGGACGGAACATGCAACGGACTCGGAAGATCTCCCTCGATGCCGCAGTGTTCCAGACTGAGTGCCCGCTTGGGATCTGCGATCGGAATGGAGGCCAGAAGTGCCCGGGTGTATGGGTGGCATGGATTGTCATACACTTCATCGCTTTCTCCGCTCTCCACGATCTTACCAAGGTACATCACACCGATCCTGTCGGAGATATGGCGCACCATGGACAGATCATGTGCCACAAACAGGTAAGTCAGTCCCAGTTCCTGCTGCAGATCTTCCAGCACGTTGACAACCTGTGCCTGGATCGATACGTCCAGTGCGGAGATCGGCTCATCGCAGAGCAGGAATTCCGGATTGACGGATAAGGCTCTTGCGATACCGATACGCTGACGCTGTCCGCCTGAAAACTCATAGGCATATTTTTCCATATCGTCTGCCTTCATACCTACTTTTTCAAGAAGGCTTACGATCCGCTCATCCATCTCTTTTTCCGGAAGTTTTTCAAAGACAGCAATCGGTTCAGCCATGATTTCTCTTACATTCTGATGCGGATCCAGCGCAGAATAAGGATCTTGAAAAATAATCTGCATTCTTTTATGATATGCAAGGAGTTCTTTACCTTTTGTCTTTGTGATGTCGTGACCGTCGTAGGTTAAGATTCCATCGGTCGGCTCATACATACGGATCAGAGTACGTCCCAGTGTGGACTTTCCACAGCCGGACTCTCCCACCAGACCGAAGGTTTCTCCTTTTTTAATAGAAAGGTTCACACGGTCCACCGCCCGTACTTCCTGTACCAGTTTTCCGAAGAAATTTTTGACCGGGAAATACTTGGACAGATTCTTCGCTTCCAGAAGATATTGTTCTTTTGTTTCCATATTATTTCTCCTCTTCTTTCTTCTCTTTCTCGTCCAGTTCTTCTTTTGTGAAGATACATCTGGAGGACTGGGTATCGGAATATGCCCGCATGGACGGGATCCCTTTCTTACATTCCTCACATGCAAACCGGCAGCGGGTCACAAATGGACATCCCGCCAGCGGATTCGCCAGAGACGGTGCCATACCAGGGATCGGTTCGAGGCGTTCCCGACATCCGCTCTCACATTTTGGAATCGCATGAAGCAGTGCTCTCGTGTACGGATGGGTCGGATGTTCGAAGATCTCTTCTGTGGTTCCCTCTTCCATGATCAGACCTCCGTACATCACTTCGATCCGTTTCGCCAGAGAAGCTACCACCCCGAGATCGTGGGTGATCAGAATAATATTCATCTGCTCATTTTCATTTAACTGTTTGAGAAGCTGCAGAATCTGCGCCTGGATGGTTACATCCAGTGCGGTTGTCGGTTCATCGGCGATCAGCAGCCGCGGCTGGCAACACAGTGCCATTGCGATCATGACACGCTGTCTCATACCACCGGAAAATTCATGGGGATACTGATCCATCCGACTTTCTGCCGACGGGATTCCTACCTTTCCCAGCATATCGATGGCTACTTTTCTTGCTTCTGCCTTGCTCAGGTTCTGATGACGTCGGAGTACCTCGATCATATGATACCCGATCTTTTTCAGCGGATTCAGGGCAGTCATCGGATCCTGGAAGATCATTGCCATATCTTTTCCACGCATTTTCCGTTTTTCTTTTTCAGACATGGACAGCAGATCCTTCTGCAGCAGTTCCAGATGATCTGCCTGCACATCTGCATTTTCTCCGAGAAGTCCCATGACCGACTTCATAGTTACACTTTTCCCACTTCCGGACTCTCCTACAATAGCCAGAATATCTCCTTCATCCACATGGAGGGAGACACCGCGCACCGCCTGAATCTTCTGTTTGTGACTCTCAAACGTAGTGGTCAGATTGTCTATGGTTAATACTCTGTTTTCTTTCATCTCCACTCCTCCTATTTGCTTGCGTCCATGACACGGGGATCTACATAGATCCGAAGCAGATTGCCCAATTTGTTGAACGCAAAGATGGTCAGCATGATCAAAAGACCGGGGATGATCGCCATGTAAACGGCATTCTGCAGGTTACTCTGCGCACTCTGCAGTAATTTTCCCCAGGAAGACAGCGGTTCCTGAATACCTATCCCTAAGAAACTCAGGGACGACTCTGTCATGATCGCATTGGAGATACTGGTGGTCGCTGCGATGATGATCGTCGGCAGTACCGAAGGAATCAGATGACGGAGTACCATTTTAAATAACGGCACGCCGGCAAAGTCCGCATAGAGGACGTACTCCCTCTCTTTGACGGACATAACCTCCGCACGCACCAGGCGGGCAATTTCCATCCAGGAGAAAAATCCGATTACGATAATAATGGACACCAGTCCCTGTTTGAAGAAAATACTGATAACTGTAACCAGAATCAGCCACGGAATGGACTGCAGAATGTCAACGATCCGCATCAGGATACCATCTATGATACCGCCGAGATAACCGGCAAGGATCCCAACAGTGACACCGATGGTCACACTCATCAGCATGGCAAGCACGCCGACCAGCAGGGACACACGGCCTCCGTAGATAACACGTGCCAGATAATCACGACCCACTTCATCGGTTCCGAAAATATGGGTACTGCTTGGTGCCTCTAACATATGAGCGACATCGGTTTTATTCGGTTCCAGCGGGAGCACCGGAGCCAGTAAGGATAAGATCAGGATCAGCGCAAGGAAGATAATAGAGAATATTGCGATTTTGTCGTGCTTTAATGCCTCCCAGACATTTTCCAGACGTTTTTTTTGAGAATGATTCATTGCCATACGATTACCCCATCTTTCTGATACGCGGATCTGTCACGCAGTATAAAATATCGGACAGCAGGTTTCCCAGGACTACTAGGGTGGAAGACAATATCAAAACGATCATGACAATCGGATAGTCCATACCCTGCACCGCCTTGATAAAATACGGTCCGATACCCGGCCAGCTGAATACGGTTTCCGTGATAACCGCACCTGTTACCAGTGTCGGCAGTGCCATACCCAGTTTTGTGATAACCGGAAGCAGTACGTTCTTACAGACATGTTTGAACATGATCTCTGCTTTGGAAGCACCAAATGCCTTCTGTACCATAACATAATCCTCGGAGTACTGTGTGATCGTGGAAGAACGCACATAACGCACATTGTCCGGGATAAATGCCAGTGTCAGCACCAGATACGGTGTGATAAAATGCAGCAGGAAATCAGACAAAGTATTCACGCCTACCGTATGCATGCCAAGGATCGGAAGGATCCGCAGTTTATAACCGAACAGATAGATAAAGAGCATCGCTACCCAGAAAGTCGGCATCGCGATCCACAGGGAACAGATCCCGTCGATCAGTTTGTCCAGCCATTTGTTTTTGTGAGAACCGGCCACCAGGCCCAGCACGATTGAGATCACATAGGCAGTCAGATAAGACGGCAGCACCAGCTTGATCGTGTTCGGGATTCTTGTCGCCAGCTCATCGAAAATATTCGTTTTTGTCACAATAGAATAGCCGAAGTTTCCATTCAGGATTCCTTCCAGCCAGCGGATATACTGCACATAGACCGGCTGATCATAGCCGTATTTTTCACGGATCATCTGTACCATCTCCGGAGACATCTTCGGAGTTGTCATGGCATCGATGGCATCATACGGTGCCAGATGAATCAGAGAAAAACACAGAATCGTGATCACGATGATCAGTGGAATCGCAGTAAGAATACGTTTGAAAATATACTTTGCCATACCTTTTTCTCCTTTTGTTTTTCATTCTTAAGCCCAAAAAGCGGAACTCTTCGCCTGTTTCAGAAGAATTCCGCCCTCATTATAAATAGTGTCTAATCTTTGATGATTACTTATTCAGCAATTTTCAGACTGGAAGTATCCTCGAAGGTATATACCGGAACAAGTCCTGCATCTTCCACACCCTGGATTCTGTTATTTACAACCAGGATCTTGTTGTTGGAAATGATCGGATAGAAAGCACCTGTATCCTGAACAGCTGCCTGCAGTTTTGCATAGGTTTCCTTTCTTGCAGACTCATCCAATTCAGAACGTCCTTCCTCAAACAGCTGATCGATGGTATCGTATCCACTGTAGTGCATGTAGTTGTAAGCACCATCATTTTCAAACAGGCTGGAGAAGGTATCCGGGTCAATACCCATGATATAACCGCCCAGATACATATCGTACTCGTTATCCGGATCCTTCATTGCGTTTGCAATGGCTGTTCCGTCTCCGCCGGCAAGTTCTACGGTTACTCCAACTTCCTTCAGCTGTTCCTGAATCAGCAGAGCCTGTGCGGACTGTACCGCATCACTGGACATATAACCAAGTTTCAGCTTCAGACCACTTACGCCTGCATCTTCCAGCATGCTTTTTGCTTTGTCAACATCCTGCTCGTATTTTTCCACACCATCTTCTGTATAGAACTGGCTGTTTGTTGGCAGGAAAGTATACGGAATACTATAATATTCAGAAGATTCAAACGCTGCATCATCCATGGCTTTTCTGTCCATAGCATACAGCAGTGCTTTACGGACTTTTTCATCTGTTACACGATTGCAGTTGATCTCCAGATAGCCAACACGTCCTTCACTGTAGGAGTAAGTAGACAGGTTGCTTGCATCCAGATCCAGCTTTTTCACCTGCTGCGGTGTCATCTGGTAAGCATCTACTTCACCATTCTGCAGGGCAAGGATTGCTGTGTCTGCGTTCTCGATAATCTGGAATACAACATTTTTGATTGATGGTTCGCCCTTATAATAATTCTCGTTTGCTTCGAATTTCAGATATGAGCCTGACTGATAATCTACCAGTTTGTAAGGACCGGTTCCTACGGAGTTCATGTTGTAATCGTTATGCTCAAAATCTGTGACATCTTTGTAGATGTGCTCCGGCATAATGAAAATCTGACTTAACATCTCGATAGCCGTAGGTGTTACGAACGGGAATGTGAAAGATACGGTGTAGTCATCCACTTTTTCCACTTTTACCGTTCCCTGATCGTAAACCAGCTGAGAATAAGCCCAGCCAAGGTTATCCTCCTGTTCCATGGCTTCGTATGTGAATACCACGTCATCTGCGGTAAATGGTTCACCGTCAGACCATTTCACATCATCTCTCAGTTTAAATGTATAGGTCAGATTGTCATCGGATACGCTGTAATCTGTAGCCAGGAACCAGTTAATTCCATCGGCATTATTCATATACAGTGGGGAGTAGATCATCTTTACAGTAGATAATCCCCAACGGTCAGATGTTGTAATAACATTGACAGTCTCTGTAGGGTCCCCGGAGATGGCATAGGTAAATGTGCTGTCACCAGAAGTCTCTGTGGTAGCTGTACTGCTGTCGGCAGTGGTTGTGCCTGCTGTACTGTCATCTTCTGCAACCGGATCTTTTCCGCCACAGGCTGTCAGACTTGCTGCAAGCATCGCTGTCAGAGTAAGTACAGATACAAGTTTTTTGAATCTTTTCATTTTACTCTTTCTCCTCCTTATTTAGCCTGATTTTTTAACAATCATACTTCATCATGTTAGCAAAGGAAGGTACATTTGTCAATTCATTTTCGTCATAAACATAGTTTTTTGGTATGTTTCTGATTCGTTCACTGATAATATCCCGCGAGGTGTTTTTTGTATTGTTCTCACAAATCGAAAAAAGCCCGGAAATAACCGGTGATTTTTCCGGTTTCCGGACTTTTCTCAGGTCATCAGCTGCTTTTTTCACAGCTTCTGACTTCACATGCCATCTTCACATTTCTTGTTGTTATATTTTTTACGCCCTGTCCCAGAAGCTCCCGGAACCGTTCCTCATCATTGACGGTCCAGACGGACAGATCAATATCATTTTCACCGGTCACACGGATAAATTCTTCTGTGGCAATCTTTTCATTTACATTCACGGTATGTATTCCGTATTTTCTGCAGGCTCTGCTGATTTTGTATGCCGCCTGTTCAAAAAGAAGATCCTCTTTTTGTTCCTTATAAATATCCGGAAGATATTCCTCGATGTTCCAGAACACTTCCACATCTCTCCAGATACAGGATTCTGTCACCGGAACCGGACGGACACTTCCGGAATAAAGGATCTGCTCTGTCTTCAGTCCGGATATCAGGGCCAGCTGACGAACCGCCACTTCCAGCCCACACTCTTTCAGATCGCAGTTGATCCGCATCCCCGGATATTTTCCCATCATACGGAATACATCAGCAAGACGTACCGCATCTTCATCTGTCTTATCGTGGGACAGAATCAGAATTCCGTTTTCTCCCATCCGTACATCTACTTCCAGTGCATCGGCTCCTGTCTGCATCGCATACGCTACGAATTCCAGACTGTTTTCTTTCGTTCCGTCCGCTCCGGAATGGGCGGTTATCATAGTCTCTCCCATTATTTTTCCCAGTCCTTTTCTTTCAGATTTGTATAGATATAAACTGCTGCAGACACTGAACAGATCAGGAACATGATCACAGACAGTGCTGCGGAACGATTGTAGGACAGATATTTGTTAAACTGATCGTACAGAGCGATACCGAGCATCTTCGGTGAGTTGCCGCCCATCAGGTACGGAGTGGTAAAGGAACCCACATTGGACATAAATACAAACGTGGATGCCACCACCACATCTTTCATGGACAGTGGCAGGATCATGCTGGTGAAGGTTTTCCATCTTCCCGCACCGCTGTCTCTCGATGCCTCAATGATCGAATCCGGGATCGCTCCCAGTCCTGCGGCGATCATCATGGTTGCAAACGGGATGTTAAACCACATATTCATCACGATGATACCACTTGCATGATACATCAGCCCCAGCTTGATGTCCAGTCCGAACAGCAGACCGATCCGGTTGATCAGTCCCGAATCACGGATGATCGTGATCATCGCATACACGGCACACATGGTCGGTACAAATCGCGGAAGCAGGTACAGCATGCCGATGGCTCTCGAGATCCGGGATTTGACAAACCGCAGATACAGTGCCAGAAGATATGCCAGCACAATGGCGATCACAACCGTCACGATGACGACAAACAGGGTGTACAGCAGGTTGTTTCTCTGTGCGGTTTCGGTAAAAAAGTAGGTATAGTTTGCTGTGGTAAATGCGCCGGTATCCTCATCCTGAAAACTCTGGATCACTGCGGATACGATCGGATAAGCGACTGTCAGCATTACTACCAGGAATGCCGGCAGCACCATTCCGTACGCTGCCAGCAGTCCTTTTGTCTTATTCTTCATATTTGCTCCTTTGGATCTGACTCTAGTTCAGAGTTCCGATCTCGTTATCCCATTTTTCGTTGAAGTCTGTAGACAGATCTCCGATAGACATGATACGGAAGTTGCTGACATCCAGGCTTTCCACATCTTCATAACCGGTCATATCCAGCTGTGCGGTATCGATCAGCGGAATTGCTGCCATCTGTTTTACCAGAATCTCCTGTGCATCTGTGGTAAGGATGTAGTTCATGAATGCGTAAGCGCCTTCTTCGTTGGAACCGAAGGTCGGGATTGCCAGAGACTGGAGAGAACCGGTCAGAGACGGATCGATCTGTGTGATCTTAATGGTGTCTTTTAAGGTTCCTTCCGCTCTCTGGGACAGTACCATATCTGCCCAGTTCGGACACATATCGATCTCACCCTGGTTCAGCAGGTCCAGAGTACCCTGGTTTTTGCTCGGGTAAACCACAGAACCGCCGGACTGATACATATACGGGTGAATGGATTTCAGGAAGTCAAATCCTTCGGTCCACTGGTCTTCCCAGGAAGGATCGTCAGAGGTAATCGCCTCTTCCGGCATGTAGTTGTATACGGAAGTACGCACGAAAGAATCTCCGGCTCCACCGGTTCCCGGTGCATTGTAGGCGAATCTTCCCGGGTTATCCTTCATCCACTGTACCAGCTCATCCATAGTCTTCGGCGGTGTCGGTACTTTTTCGGAATCGTAAGCCAGAATAACGGTAGTTCCACGATAAGGCTGTACATAATCCGTTGCCAGAGCGCTTTTTGCTTCTACATTTTCAGAATTCGGGATTTTGTTCTTATCCAGTTTTACAAAAGCTTCCTCTCCGATCTGGGAAATCACTTTGGACAGATCATCACCACCCAGATCTACCAGATCATAATCTGTATCCGTCTGTTTTGCTTTGTAAGCGGCTGCCAGCATATCTGTCATGGACTGTGTTCCGGTACCACTCAGCATAAACTGCAGTTCTGCCTGATATTTGTCTGCATATTCGGAATTATTATTAAAATCATCGATCAGTGTCTCAAAAACCTGACGTACATTATCAGAACCACTGGCCCAGATCGTCAGTGTTGATTTTCCATCTGTACTTTCCTGTGTCTGTGCACTGTCTGTACCTGCACCGTCAGAACCTCCCTGTGCACCTGTTCCACATCCTGCCATAGATACCAGCATCATTCCGGCAAGCATCGCTGCCATTACTTTTTTCATTTTCATTTTTTCATTTCTCCTCATTTGCTTTTGTTATGGATTCTTCTATATGATGATGTCAGAAGCAGACATTAGCTGCCCCCGGCTTATTGTCTCACTGTCTTACGCAGCCTGGGAAAATACCGTGTGTTTTCCGATCGTGAGATTTACCAGATCTCCCTCGCGAAGCTGATCACTCAGTTCCCGGTCGACATAACATTTGATGATCTCATTTCCACGCTGTACTGTCAGAACCACATAATGACCGAGCATCATGATCGTGCGGACAACTGCTTCCATCGGACCGTGTCCCTTGTTGACTACGATATCCTCCGGACGGACTGCAATCGTGCTGCCGCCATTCCGGATAAAGTTCATCTCCCCGATGAAGGATGCCACATGAAGGGTTGCCGGGCTGTCGTAGATTTCTCCCGGTGTTCCTACCTGATCAAATTTTCCTTTGTTCATAACCACGATCCGGTGGGACAGTGCCATCGCCTCCTCCTGGTCATGGGTTACGAAAATAACCGTGATACCGAGGTCGCTCTGGATCTTTTTCAGCTCCTCACGCATCTGCTGGCGGATCTTCGCATCCAGTGCGGAAAATGGCTCGTCCAACAGTAACAGAGATGGTTTTAACAACAGGGAGCGGGCAATCGCGATTCGTTGCTGCTGACCACCGGAGAGCTGTCCCGGATATTTTTTCTCAAAACCGCTCATGGAAACCAGTTCCAGCATCTTTTTAATCTCTGCATCTATCTCCTTTTTCGGAACCTTCCGCAGTTTTAAGCCGAATGCCAGATTTTCATAGATGGTCATATGCGGCCAGAGATTATAACTCTGAAACACCATAGCGGTCGGTCTTTTTTCCGGTGGCAGATTCACAATGGACTGTCCGTCCACCAGAATATCCCCGTCAGTCACATCCATGAACCCACCGATGGTTCTCAAGATCGTGGATTTACCACATCCGGAAGGTCCGAGGAAGGTTACGATTTCTCCTTCGTACACTTTCAGATTAATGTGTTCCACACCGTCTCCGTTATCATATTTTTTTGCCATATCTTTTAATTCCAGTTTTACTTTTCGTTCTTCCATACTAACTTCTTTCTATCCTCCTGGATATTCTTTCACTTTTTACTTCATCTTGAAACCACCGGCAATTGCTTCCGGTCCGATATATTTTCTCATCACAAAGATCAGCAGTGCCGACGGAATGATCAGCAGAATGGCAAATACCGCACCGATCTGGATCGCGGAGCTGTCAAGCACGATTCCGTACATGGCTACCGGCATGGTCTGGATTCTCGCAAGACCTACCAGCATTGTTCCCTGTGCCTCTTCCATGGAACCAAGGAAGGTGTACAGGGTGGCAACTGCGATTCCCGGCATCGCCATCGGCAGTGTCACCTTGAAGAAGGTACGGACCGGACTTGCACCAGCATCCCTCGCAGCTTCCTCCTGCTGCCGGTGTACGTTGCGGAACGCACTCGAGGGCAGCCATACCATAAACATCATGGAGTTGATCATGTGAATGATAATTACTCCGGCATATGTTCCCATCAGTCCGTATTTGTAAAATAAAACGGCGATGGAAGTGTAGATGCCCAGCTTTGGGAATGCATTGGTCAGCAGGAAGGACAGCATAAATACTTTTCTTCCCGGATACTGAAATCTCGCCAGTGAGTACGCCGCCGGAATACAGAAGATCATCGAGATCACAGTCGTCGCAATCGCGATGATAAAGGACTGGATCATCGAAGACACCAGACTCTTCTGTCCGAACACATACCCCCACCACTTAAAGCCCCACTCCTGTGGAAGTACTGACGGCACATTATATTCATTTGCAAACGCTAACATCAGCATATTCAACAGCGGTCCGTAAAAGAATAAGATAAATACGGCCAGCAGGATAAATTCCAGAAACTTCTTCTTTCCAACGGCATGATAAAACCGTCTCGGATTTAACATCTTAAACATCTTTTTCGTTCTCCTTTCCGAAAGACAGAGTATCATGCCCGGGCGGGGTGCTTCTATCGTGGTTTTGTAAAGTTGTGTTAATTTTTTGTAATTCACATACAATTTACAGAACTTTTATTTGGGCATTGCGGACGAACCAAATACGCTCCGCACGCTTTGCTCATTATCACAGCATTCGCTCGCCATGGAACTTGCAGGCAATTATTGATATGCAATGAAAAAAAAACCTGCCAGCAGTTCATAATTCTCTGCTGACAGGTTCTGTCATTCTTTTTTATCTTTATTCTTTTTCCTTAATTAAATGCAAACACTGCAACTTCATATGGAGCCAGCGGGTATGCCACATGGTATGGCTGTCCGTCACATTCTCCCTTGACCGGTTTGAATACCGGATTGTCCACATGATGCTGTCCGCCGTAAGCCGGGTCTGCACTGCTCAGGATTAATTTACACTGTTTCTTCTGCGGTACACCTACCCAGTAGTCTTTCCGTTCTACCGGAGTAAAGTTGCAGACAAACAGCAGGTTGTTTCTTTTCGTCGGTGACCAGCGGATGAAACTGTAGATGCTTCTGTCTGCATCATTGGCATTGATCCATTGAAAACCATCATAGCCATTGGCATCCGCATACAGTGCCGGATATTTTTTATACATCATCTGCAAATCTCTTACATAATCCTGTAACTGCTGATGTCTTGCCTCACGGAGCAGATACCAGTCAAGCTCTCTCGCCTCACTCCACTCCTGAAACTGTCCGAACTCCTGTCCCATAAAAAGCAGTTTCTTACCCGGATGACCCATCATGAAGGAATATCCGGCTTTCAGATTCTCAAATTTGTCATCGTACTCTCCGGGCATCTTGTTGATCATGGAGCATTTCAGATGGACGACTTCATCATGAGACAGTACCAGAATATACTCCTCGCTGAAGGCATACGTCATGGAGAAGGTCATCTTATTATGGTTGAATTTTCTGAAATACGGATCCAGTTTCATATACTCCAGGAAATCATGCATCCATCCCATGTTCCACTTAAACGTGAATCCGAGACCGTTCTCTTTCTCCACATCTCCGGTTACTTTCGGCCATGCAGTAGACTCTTCAGCGATCATCATGGTTCCTTTGTTTCTTCCAAGAATCAGAGTATTCAGATGCTTGAAAAATTCAATAGCCTCCAGGTTCTCGTTACCGCCATATTTGTTCGCGATCCACTGTCCGTCTTTCTTTCCATAATCCAGATACAGCATGGACGCCACTGCATCCACACGCAGACCGTCTACATGGAACTCTTCGATCCAGTACAGTGCGTTCGCGATCAGGAAATTCTTGACTTCGTTTTTTCCATAATTAAAGATCTTGGTACCCCAGTCCGGATGCTCTCCCTGACGTGGGTCAGAATGCTCGTAGATACAGGTTCCGTCAAACTCTGCCAGTCCGTGAGCATCTTTCGGAAAATGCGCCGGTACCCAGTCGAGGATGACACCGATCTTATTTTTATGTAAATAATTGACCAGATATTTGAATTCTTTCGGAGATCCGAAACGGGCGGTCGGTGCATAGTAACCGGTAACCTGATAACCCCAGGAACCGTCAAAAGGATGCTCCGCGATGCCCATCAGTTCCACATGAGTATAACCCATACGTTTTACATAATCTGCCAGCTCATGTGCCAGTTCACGATAGCTGTAGAAACCGTCCGGATCTGCCTCAGATGCCGGATGTTTTTTCCAGGATCCCGGATGTACTTCGTAGATTGAGAGAGCCGCTCTTCTCGGATCGGTCTCTTTTCTCTTCTTCATCCATGCGGCATCGCCCCATTTGAAACCTGTGATATCCGCGATACGGGATGCATTGCCCGGGCGCATCTCAGACCAGCTTGCATAAGGATCTGCTTTGTACAGCAGTCTTCCGTCCATGGCACGGATACAGAATTTATACAGATCTCCCACTTTGGCTCCTGCAACAAAAGTCTCCCAGACACCGATCGGTCCTGTCTTTTTCATCGGATGGCGCTCTGGATCCCAGTCATTAAACTCACCGACAACAGAAACATC
>OLGD01002723.1_pt1 | contig 19116 bp, 36 predicted proteins | sample 1605311 | NCBI WGS metagenome assembly OLGD01 (sample SAMEA3888917, study PRJEB22519) | human gut metagenome | biome: human gut; feature: human-associated habitat; material: faeces | place: Denmark | collected 2010
CAACAACCTGTTCCTACTCCAGCAGGCGCATTTGCGGAAACTCCTGCGGAGGACAGCTATCTAGAGATTACGTATCTAGATGTAGGGCAGGCAGATAGCGCACTGGTAGAATGCGACGGGCATTTCATGCTGATCGATGGCGGTAACGTCGAGGATAGTAACCTTATCTACTCAGTACTTCAACGGAAAGGTGCCTCGCATCTGGACGTTGTCGTGGGGACCCATGCGCACGAGGACCACATTGGCGGGTTATCCGGTGCATTGGAATACGCTACAGCAGATGTAGTGTATTGTCCTGTAACCGACTACGATAGCACAGCGTTTGAGAACTTCAAAGCAAGAGCAGATGCAAATGGTGGGATCGTTGTCCCAGAAGCAGGAGATAGCTTCTCACTGGGATCCGCCGACGTTGAAATCCTCGGAGTCAATGCCACGGATGATACGAATAATACATCCATCATCTTGATGGTTGAGTACGGAGATACTTCATTCTTATTTACTGGAGATGCCGAACGAGAAGCAGAAGAAGCCGTTCTCGACCAGGACCTTTCTGCCGACGTGCTGAAGGTAGGGCATCACGGAAGTGAAACCAGCACTTCGTATGTATTCTTAAATGAAGTACTCCCGGACTACGCTATCATTTCCGTTGGAGAAGACAATAGCTATGGGCATCCAGACGATGCGGTATTAAGCCGTCTGCGCGACGCCGACGTCCAGGTGTTCCGTACTGATATGCAAGGCGATATTGTAGTTACCTCCGACGGAGAGAATATCACAATAACGCCTAGCAGAAACGCGAATGCGTTGACCAACCCGACATTGGTAGATGGAAGCGGCCAGAACTCACAAGGGAGTGAATATATAGTTACACCGCAACCAACGGCTGCACCTACTCCAATGTCTACACCAGAACCAACACAGGAACCTGAGCACCAAGAGGAAATGGTATGGATACCCAGGACGGGTTCGAAATATCACAGCAGATCCTCTTGCAGTAATATGAAGAACCCGTCCCAGGTCACGCTAGACGAAGCAATACGTCGTGGATACGAACCCTGTAAGAAGTGTTATTGATGACGATACGTGCGGCTGATGCCGCACGTTTTCTATTATAATATCAATCAATTATAGTTTCGACAAATGATGTGAATTTATCTGTAATGATGGTATCCACATTTTTAGCTAAGCTAAGCCTTGCCATATCGAGCCTAGCACCTCGAAAATCTGCGTTCTTTAAATCCGCGCCCATTAAATTTGCCCACCGTAAGTTTGCTCCATTAAAGATAGCATCTTTCAGATTTGCATAAGATAGATCTGCATTTACCAAAGTAGCGTACTTAAGGTTAGCATGCTCTAATCTTGCGTTGAATAGCTTAACTCCATACATAGTTGCGAACCGCAGATTTACACCTTCAAGATTCGATTCATGAAAATCAGCATCATACAAGTTAGCAAACGATAAGTCAGCGCTGCACAACGATGCGTTAGTCACAGATGCATTACTTAAATCTGTATTATTCATGAATGCATAATCAAAAATACAATGGTTCAATGTTGCGTAGCGCATATCTGCATTATATAAACAAGCATTATTAAATTCAGCCAACTCTAATATGCTTTGCCGAAAATCATTACTTGATAGTTGCATGTCTTTGAAATCCGCACGCCACTCCGGATGTTCTTTTCTTTCATCTTTCAACCACTGCTCATGTCTGTCTAGCATTTTATCTAGCTCTAGCTGATTCATATGTACATGTTTCCCTTCAAATATGATGAATCTCAACAGTATTAGAGTCTGAAATAGTTCCGCCACTAGAAGGATCACAAGTTACTGGCCATAATGGATATCTATAAGTTTCCAATTGCTCAACTCGCTTTTTCAAATCCCAAAGCATTTTTACCATCCAATATCCGTCATCTGACTTTGCATTATTAGAACTCTCTGTCGGGAGTACGGATACATCTTGCAAATCCACACCCTCAACCTCAGCACGTTTCTCTAATACTTCCAGATAGCTTTGCATATACATTGCCTGCCGCTGCATTAGTGTCAACGGACATTGAGTAGCATTATTCCAAATTCCCGTATCAAGCAATTTATCATAACGAATTTTCAATTGCCAGTACTCAGCTTTCAACCGCTCTTTCCAATCAGTGCTATTCATCATCTGTACAGTATCACTTAGCGTAATTGGCTTAGTGTTATTAGTTGTTTTCATTTCCACTTTCTCCTCTCAAATACTTACTATACATCGGTAATATTTGTAGCTATATTTGCGCAACACTAAGTATGCACCAGCGTTTTACGCGGCACAATTTCAACGATTGCATTTTTTATAGCATCCAATACCACATTCTTCAGATCTACATGCCCAACTGGTATATAAAGTTCACGATCACTCAACTCTTTTTTATTATATCGCTCGGGATATATTTCACACTCACCATTATCGTTAACATATATCCCTAAACTATATTCCTCCAACGCATTGTAAACTATAAATCTAGGCCAATCATGTTTTCCTGGGCAAAACAATATAGTGCCTTGTCTCATTCTATTACCTTCCTCCCGCACATCGGGCAGTATTTGTAATCTGGGAAAACGTGGTCGAGGCCGTACTGCCAGTCTAGCGGCCTCATTGGTTCACCGCAACAATATTCGCATTCGTTTGATTCGGGCGTTTCGTTTTTTCGGCATTGCTAATACTCTGCTGCATATCTATTATATCAGTAACTTCTCCTGCTATATAGCACCCTCCATATTTAATATAAAAATGCTTATAAATATCGTATTTTAGTTTATCGGCATCGATTAGAATCATTTTTTAATCCCCCCTTCGGTGGTTTCGGCAGCAACGTCCAATACTTTGGATTTATTGGGCACGGCTGATACAATGCATGGTCTATATGAATACTCCATCTATTTAATAGTCTGTAATCATAATACGTAAAACCGACGCACATTATGCCATTTTCAAACATCACTAGAACATCTTTCATAGGTTCCGGCGTGCATTTATCCGTGCTTATCCACTCGTTCGGCGGTGTGAGGGTGGGTGCTTCCTCGATGCAACGCATAAGCCAATCTCTATCTTGGCTCCCGTCGCATATATCTTGTTTTTCAAATTCTGCATAATAACGGTCTAATACTGCGTCAGCATCAATCATCCGCATTTTTTAATTCCTCCTTCGGCGGTTTCGGTAACGACATCCAGTGCGTGATTTCAGGCCCAACATAAATCTCATTCCACGGAAACAGCCATCTTTCCATCCATTCATACCCAACCAATGTACGTTCTCGCACCATTGGAATTACATAGTCATTTTTATTACAAGTAATAACCATAATATGGTCTAAAAATCCTGGGAATTTCGGCGGCTTATCCTTCATGTTTATCCATTCATTCGGATGAGCAGCAATGACAGGTTGGCGCAAAATATAGCGTCTAAGCGTTCCTGCCACAATTTCATCCATTCCGCCGCATTCTCTTGCCACTGAAATATCTTTCAACAACGCATCAGCGTCAATCAACCGCATCTTTCATTCCCCCATTATCTTCATATGTTTCCTTTAGTTCAAAACGGCTACAATAATCATCCGGAGATGTAAATCTATATATTCCGTTTTCTTGGTTACTCCATTCAACACAGCAACACCTATAATTATTTAAGCTTCTTCTTCCACCAGAAAACTCTTCGTCCCAACTGGCACAATCCTCACATCTACCAATGTGCTCATTTAATATTGCAATGGTATTTGCATTTGCAATTAAGTCCAAAAACTCTCGCTGACATATATGCTTAATTCCTTTTGAAAGTTTATATTCTGATTCTACTTTTTCGTATAGCCAATCAGCATCAATCAATTTTGCCATTTTCATCTTCTCCTTCGGTAGGCGATGATTAGAAAAACCGACCAGATTCTGTTTTTCTCAATGTTATATTTCTATGCGGAGGACATGATCACCTATCGCATTTATGGTAATACGCCTCGTTCCCTTTCATGACTTTGGGAGTTAGTCTGCTGTCTAGTATTGATGGTTCGTTTGGCTGAGTAACCGTGGGAAAATGCTGAATGTCATATAGCACCTGTTCAAGCAGATTTGATGCAATTTCATTGTGTCTGACAATACTTGTATCTAGTAGTTTTTCTACCTGGTACAACGCATCAGCGTCAATTAATCTTGTCATTTTTCTCGCCTCCGTCATCCTCCACACTCACTCACTCGTTCAACGAGGTTAGTGTGCCAATACGTCGAATTGCTTCATCGGACGTGTGTCCATCCCACTCCGGGGCAAACTCAATCTCCTTGACATGGAATATGCCCCAATACGGTTCTATATCGTAGTGATATGTCGCCTGTCCCTCTGGTGTCTCAATGCCCACGATAAACATACCATCATACATAGTCCCGTCGTGATGCCTCTTTGATTTCCACGCAATGTCAGGGCGAGCGTTACATATCACGCTGAACAAAACCGCCCGATGGTGATATAGTTCGTTAAATGTGTGGTAGCCATCCGAAGTATCGCCAGTTATCGTAGGCAGGGCAAGGGTAGGCATAGCCTGTATGTCATGCAGTACTTGGTTCAATAACCAATATGCGGTTTTACTTTGTCGAACTGCATCGCCATCAAGCAATCGTTCAATGCTCAGTAGTTCCTCTCCGTCAATTGGTCGAACTGCCATTTTTCGTCTCCTCCAATTTATTAAGCCAGTCACAATATTGCTGGCAATCATTCTCATGTAGAAATACGGTATAATACGAGCTTATTTTTCCAAACGGCTTTTTATCTTTATCATAAACGTCAGCGCACAGAGAATAGATATCGTAATCTTTTCCTGCTCTCACTTGTTCAAAGTATACACCGGCAATTTCTTCTTCTGCATCAAAACGAATCAAACTTACTTTTTTAGGACAGTAAGTGCTTGTTTTCTTTGCGCAATTGCACTCCTCCTCCATGCTTCTCCCCATCGGGGTTACAAAATGAATTTTTCTATCCTTATCGCATCGATCACACTTCGGCCCTATTTTGTATTCACAGTTTGCTCTATATCCTGTCACGGCAAATGCACGTAATAAGTCTTTTAGTTTTTTACTATCTGCTTTATGCTCCGCATCTTTCATCTTTAGTTGATATTCAACTTCTAACTCTTTTAGTTTATGTTCGTATTTCTCTTTGTTATCTCGGAACTCCCTAAGTGTTTCATTTTCCGCCCTGAGCGCTTCCATCTCATCAACGAACTTTTTCTGTATAGACTTAGAAATTGATTCTTTTAAGTTTTCAATTTCTTCTTCAAACTCGCACGGCTCCATATAAAAATCTTCATCGTAATAGCTCATTTCATCCCCTCCAATCTCTCTACCGGCTTCATAAAACATAACCAATGCGTATTCATGTTCTTACCGCTTCTATGTCCAAATAGCGGAGGATATGGAGAAAGTGGAAGTATTTCTCGCAGCGGTATTTGTACCTCGCTCCATTTGAAAATCAGAACGCCGTCAGGGTCGAGCACTCTAAAACACTCGGCAAATCCTTTGTGTAGCATCTCTTTCCAGTCATCCTTGAGACGTCCATATTTGAGTGCCATCCAACTCGTGTCTCCGGCGCACGTGAGGTGCGGAGGGTCAAACACCACCAGCTTGAATTGCCCATCATTAAACGGCAGAGATGTAAAATCACAAACGGTGTCGGGGCTTATCTCGATATACCTGTGCGGGTAATACTCATGATACGGCACTGTACGATTGTCGCAAAACTCTACGTCCGGGTTTTTCTTATCGAACCAAAACATCTTACTTCCACAGGCAACATCAATCACTCGCTTGTCCATACACTGCCTCCATCCTCTCCATTATCATGCCCACGGCCTTGTCCGTCATCGGCGCGCCGCAGGTAGGACAAAACCGTGAGAGCGTTTCAGGATCGTCGGTTTCAATTTCAAACCCACATTTGCGGCATTGCCATTCGTACACTTCAAGCATTTCTCAGCCTCTCTTCTCTTCCATCATTAACCGTACCGGTTCAATAAGCCCCAGATACGCCTTTGCAATATTGCTGTCACCGTGTGTCTCACGGACTTTTTTCTCCCATTCTTCTATTGTGCCATCAAAACACCCACAGCGCACGCCTATGCCGCCATCTACTAAGCCGAAAAAATATGTAGTACGATCACAAGATCCAAACCCTCCGCATGTACACATGTGATAAAATTTACCGAATTCGCACATGCATTTCTCACTGAATCTACACTCCTTATCGAAGCTGCACCATTTACCGAATCTACACTTCTCATCAAAGCTGCAACCTTCGCCGAAGCTGCACCTCTCATTGAAGTTGCAACCTTCGCCGAAGCTGCACCTCTCATTGAAGCTGCCCCACTTACCGAACCTACACTTCTTATCGAAGCTACATTTCTCACCGAAACTACACTCATAATCAAACCTGCACTTCTCACCGAAGCTGCACTCATTACCGAAACTACACTCATCGCCAAAGCTACACTTCTCGCCGAAACTGCACATATCCTCAAAGTTACAACACCCGCTGAAATTGCACTCATCGCCGAAGCTACACCATTCATTGAAGATACATCCTCTATCAAAGCTGCATCTATTACCGAAGCTGTAAATATCGGTGTAATCTCCTGTCGGGCACTGTTTTCGCCCGTCTATCATAGGCAGCGCGTCAAATTCTGACTGTGTATATTTTTTCACTATTCTTCCTCCCATAAACTTCCTCATTGCTTTAGCAACGCCAGGGAATTGTTTTACTCCTGAGCCTTGCCTTGGCAGGGCGTTGAAATGTGCTCTATTATATTCATAATCTCAGGTTTTAATTTTTCTCTTATCTCTTCTATTACTTTTCCATCGGCGAATTCATGCGTATATATAGGCCTACCTAATATTTTCTCACAAAACTCATGCAATTCTGAGAAATCAGGAACTAGCAAATATCCTGTATATGCAGATAATAAAAGTGCTTCGTCTCGTGTCATTTTTCGATCTCCCTTCTTTCGCCTCGACTACAAAAATCGTCCGGTCGCACAATGCCTAAATACCCTCTACCACACTGACCATAGCACCCAGCAATTTCTAAGTGACGGCAATCTACACAATATACAATACCTGTATTAGGTGACATGGATGTATACTTTTTATTGCTCACAGCTGGTGTAGCAATATTATTCATAACCGTGCGTTTCACTAATTTGCATCTCATTGTCATTTGTTGCGATATCTTCATTCTCAAGCTTACTAATCATCATATCTTCGATTTTCTGTTTATCCTTTGCAATCGCAATTGCGCCATAGCATATCACGATAGCAAAGAAAGCAATTAGGGAAACACCCATCAGTGTGCCTAACCCGCACACTATTGCACCAACCCACCAAATTACACTATTCATCATCCATATACCTCCTTGCAAACTACATTACAGTTTCCTGTCACGTGCCCAATAGAGTCGTTCAATAGCAGCATATTCAAACTGTCCTGTTGGTTTCCAATTCATCCAATCATTTACGTCGTTCTCTTTCTCTATTATGTATATACCTGATGTAATACCAATAGGTGGTCTAATTCCGATGTGTACCTTATCATGATCTGCAAATGTTACCCACCCATACTCGCCGCACAACGATACGTATATTACAATAAGCAATATATCTTTGCACGGTATTTCATTTTCAACGGGATTATTGAAATTATCATAAGTTATAATACTGCTCACTCTTACCATATATTGAACTATCTTTCTGCTTTAAGCTACAAAACGATAACACATATAAATCGTAAAGAAGTAGTTGAACACTGCAAGTGTAAAAGCAATAGACGAAAATACACACGCAAAATCTAGCTTAAGCTCACGCTTTCTTTCGTCCGAAAGCTTGGAATTTCTCATGGTTTTGTCTCCTCCTCAAGATGTATGGTTTATAATATTACCAACTTATTCTACGAAACTGACATGACAAAACGGGCATCCTGTAATCAACCTGCTGCCTGCTTCCTCTACGCTAATACCTGGCACTTCTGCCGCGTTATCTAATATATCTCCTCTTCTATCCTTCAAGGCTACCGCACGACACACTGAGTAAACGTTATGATTGCAACGGTAACATAGATATCCTGCTTGCGGCCCTGGTGCAAAGATCGGAACATTATGCTCCTTACAGAACTGCTTTTGCGCTTCATATGCTTTTACTGAATCATACATACTATTAACTCCCTTCATTATTAGCAGTAGACTTTTCTTGTCCACTCGCGCCTTCTCGATAATGTCTGTCTTAGGATGGTACATTCGTTTTCTAAACTACACTCCGCTTTTCTTATCTCTCCAAATCCTCTTGTATAGGAGTCACTCGATCCAGAATGTTACAATTTTTGATAGTTCAATATCCTCACTCACTAATTCGTCCCATGCATTCAATATTCTTTTAAAGAAGTCAATTACACCAGACACTGTACCCCATCTATTATTGGCTTCATATCGTTTGTACTTTTCTCTATTCATTATTAGCTCACAGATTCCATCCATGATGAATGGTATAATTTGACTTACTAAACCGTTGTTGCCATCATTTTTCCATTCAAGGCCGGTCGATTGTACAATAATATCCCGCGCGTTATATGTAATATTTGCCGTACAATATCCTGTATCTATGTATCTGTCTAAACCTTCAACTTTTGCTTTAAATCGAATGCTATAGCTCATACTGTTTTACCTACTGTCTAGAGATGTCAATGATGTAGGCCATCCAAAGCCAAAGTCTGCTCTCTTGATTTTGCATCTAGGTTTTCCGTCTTTCCAAAATACAAGCCCTTCTATAGAATGCATGCCAAGATATCCTCGAATACCTTCAAATGTACGAATAACATCCACGACCCTTTGCCCATGTGGAACTAGGATATCCTTTTCTAGCCCGTATGGGTTGCCTTGAAAATGTGGGCCGACCGCTTCATATGTTCCATCTTTATCCGGCAGTGTATTATTGTAAGCTTCCCAATACCACTTATCTGCTTTCCTATCATTGCACTTAAGCCAATGCGGCCAGTGTCCTGTTATCGGATCTGGTTTACAACAAGGGATAGCGTCTCGTGGGGGTGTTTTGCCTGCTTTTGCATCATACCGTCGATAGAATTCACCATTCAAAATTGCACAACAACTCCCATCGAATTTTACCGTAGCAATTCCCTTCCCCTGAAGTACCCATTCCATACCAGGAGTAACGACAGGAATGGTTTCTACTACATGATTTCCATCAAATTTTCGTTCAAAAAGGCAAGGTATCTTTTTCATTTGATTTATCCTCCATCTTCAATAGAGGTACAATTTGTACCCCAATTGTCATTTCTGGTTTCTTGTATTCTTCGGACTTTTCTTGTAGCTTGTTTCTTATCTTCTCGAAGCTGATTGAGCCTTGCATGATCACAATAATATCTTCGAGCAAACCTATCAATGTTATATTCTTTACGATATGAATTATCTTTCATCCCATCCGCACTCCATACAGTGTATAGAATATATCGCTTCATTATCACCAATCAAATATATTGCCTCTACTAGCGGAGCATTACAATTTGGGCATTTTTCCATTGTGGTATTTTCCGGTGTGGTAAATGCTATTATAATGGAAATTGCTACTGCTATACCCCCTAAAATCGCTGCCGCAAAGCTGTATCCACGAATATGCTTTATCTTATTTTGGTCATTTAACTTTGATATTATATGAATAATCATAATGCAACACCAAGCAAATACAATGCATACCCAGATCCAAACCCTCATATGTTTTTTCCTCTTTCATTTGACTAGTAGTGGAATTATGTTTGCTATAAATCCCATAACCGCTGCACAAATAGCGCAATTCAGAACTAGAGTTGCTTTGCGCTTTGATAAAAACCGACTTATACCAATAAGACCCCATGCAACGCACAGCAAGAATATTACGATTATGGGAAGTGCTTCATTCACAAACTCCATACACTTGTTCCTCTTTTATTGTTTTGTAATATGCGTCTCGAATAATATAGAACATACAGGACAAATAATTGCATCGCTCCACGGGCAAGTTGACGCACCTTACTCTGCGTGGTATACTGCTAGAGGAAGGAGGTACCAGCAGGAATTAAAGTAATTTAGGATAATCCAAAGGTTTCTTCGTTAATCAGCCTAACGTAGACTTAAATCGGGTTCAGTGGAGCGATGCTATGGAATCAGCAGTTGCCTGCTGGGATTCCTGTTTATTAAGGTGATGTTTCTTCTTCCTTAGAGTATTTGCAATCCATATATCCCTCGCGGATGAGCCATGCTATACCGATTGCCACGGCATCAGACTCATTATCAGAGTGATAGGTTTGCTCTCCGACATAACCGGAAAGTGCGTTAGCCACATCTTCTTTAGTAGCGCGTCCATTACCTGCTACATATTTTTTTACTTCAGTAGCGGTAATCTGCGTGAAGTTTTGTTGATGTAGCTGCCACAGCAGATAGTCTACAACACCTACCACTTTATTTAGAACCTGAACCTCGTAATGGAATCTAGATAATGCTCTTTCTCTGACAAAAAGCTTGACATCCTTCCATTTTGCATATTCACAGAACGCGTCACCAATCAGAGCAAGATTCCTTCCATGTATGCGTGGGTTATTTTTATTCTCAGTCTTATTATTCACCTGACTCTTCTGAAGCAGTTCTACCGTACGAGTATCCGCATGATAAAGTAAGCGGGCGAATCCAGGACAGAGCATCGACAAATCACACGCAACAAGTTCGAAGTCTCCCTCAATGAATGGTACTGGTGCTTCTGCCTTCTATTTATGTGTGCGTTTCTTCGCCATGATCCATTCCTCCTTTTACAACGGAGATGCCGGCGGTTTTACGACATGCTTAAAAGCAAGCTCGCTCCAACTTTCCAACTCTCCATTTTCACAGATCGTTTTCAATGTATCATAATCCACCCACTCACCAACGAGTTTTTCTTTTTCCTGGATAACTACAAGGCTCGGATCTTGCACCGTCGCAAGATAAACAAACCCAACATGAACCTTACCTATTTCGTCTGACGGGTCGTAGATATACCCAGAGAATTGATTATACAAAACATCGTCCGGCGTCAACCCGACTTCTTCCTTAAGCTCCCGATACATACCTATAGCAAATTCCTCACCGCCATTGATATGCCCACCAGTTCCAATCGATGCCCGCCCTACCAGGCGCTCATCTCCACCTTTGCGGCGAGTGAGATAAATCCTACCTTGTCTATCACGCAGAACAACATACGCAACAATCTGTTTGACGGAAGCATCTGTCTCAGCTAAGTACCGCAGCATCGAGGATGCATGCTTTGTCATATAATTTCTCAGTGACATGATGATATTGACATCCTTAATAGTAGGGCACGCTGCCGCTGCAACAAATGGCGCGGGCAGATTCTTTTCTACCAAAGATTGAGGCACTACCATTACAGTGGCATCTCCATACTTTTCTTTCAATTTCTGCTGCGTCATTAAACACACCTCTTATCGCGCAAATTTACCGAGCTTCGTATAAATATCATGGTCGCTATAGCACCACAAATCCTCCCATTCGATAGAATAAAGAACGCCGAGCATAGACCTAGCATTCACGGTACATTCCATGCTCCCATCCGTACCTACCAATTTGATTTCACCCGGTTCATTGCGGATAATCTCCAGAAAGTCGAGAGCATCCTGTTGCGTTTCCAATACTACCTTCGTCTTGTACCAATTCATTTTATAACTAACCTCCATTATTCAAATTGTCAGCTTATATTCTTTGTGATATATTGCATATCAATCATTAGTTATTGGTATTTAGCTTACTAGATCATAGAACTTGCCTATATTATCACTTATTACTTGGTATATTCCAGTCGCCAAAGTTTGAATTAAATATTCATCATCTTCGGTTTCAATTTGTGCATTATCCAGAATGACATGCAGAATTTCATGCCAAAGCGTAACGCACATATGCTGATGTTCTTGCACTTCTGGATTCAAAGATATTTCACTATTGGCATAATCTGCAATACCATATGCCACGCGAGTTCCATCGTTTAATCCGTTTACATAATCAATTTTATAATCAACGCCATTGATTCGAACACTCGTTGGTATCTTCATCTTAATATCCCTTTCAACTCATTGAAATATGTTATATAATATGCATGCCCAGAAATAGAGGTTGCTAGCTACGCGGTTCTTGCCGTGCTACGTGATATCTTGAATTCTTACCTCTATCTCTGGGTTTATTCTGTGTGCCGACATTCCCATCACGCCAGCACATAAATTGTATATCAGTCGAACTCACCAATGCGGATCGCATATTGATTATCAGATGCTAGAGGCACACCCAATACTCTATCTACATGCGGTCGATCTCCCGGCTGATATCTCCCAAACTTGAAAATCATATTCTCAAGCTCGCGGAATGGGCCTAGCTTTGATGCGCATTCGAGGTGAGTATAGCCCGTATAAACGACAATATCATCACGGGTATGTGCCCGGAAATACCGCGCCATAGTGAGCACTCCATCAATGCTATCCATCGGTTCTAATCCGCCAAAGAGCAATGCACACGTAATCGGATTCGTAGAATACATATGCCACATTTCTTCAACTGATAAGAAGTATTGCTGGCGAGAACACAAATGGTTATTGATGCACACATCAGGTGGGATACCTGATTCCGTGCAGCATTTCCATGTGCAGGTTGGAGCAAGTAACATAAGCGCAGGTTTTCGGTAATCACTGAAGCGCTCTTGTACTACCCCGCTAACAAACATACCTTCACTCATATCATTCGATTTGCCTCCTGTCTGCAAACTCTGCCGCCTTACCACGGTTAAACATGGAAACATTGCGAATATATCCGGTGATTCGCTGATACTTGCTAAGTTCCTTCCCACAATACGGACAATTGTCTACATGTTCTTCAATGTATCCGTGTTCTTTACAATAGCGGGAGATAGGAGAAAGAGACATATACGGGACTCGATATGTAGACAGCATAGCATATACAATTTGCTTTGCCTGTTCGGGAAGAATTGCTCCGCTAAGGTAGCAATGAATCACCGTACCACCAGTGAACTGTACTTGAAGCGCCTCCTGATGTGCAAATGTTTCATTGATGCCTTCAATATTTCTCACCGCGATATGGCACGAATTTGTGTAATAACAATCCTCGCCTTCGCCCTGGGTAATGATGTCCGGATAGGCTTCCTTATCCTTCTTTGCCAATCGATAGCAAGTTGATTCAGCAGGCGTTGCCTCATAATTGTAAAGATGCCCCGTTTCTTCTTGAAAGTCCTGAAGCCGAGACCGAATATGCTCGCCTACATCCAGCGCGAATTGCTTACATTTATCCGCACGGATGTCGTTATAAAGGAAATTCAAGCACATCTCGTTCATTCCCACAATACCGATAGTAGAGAAATAGTTATCAATACTGCCAACGTATTCCATGAATACGGGGATCAAGTTGGTATCTAGCACATTCTCTTGTAGCCATTTGCGTTTGATTTCAAGAGAGTTCTTAGCTAACTCCAAAACGGTATCAAGTCGCTGAAAGAAATCCTCACGATCCTTCGCCAAGTATCCCAAACGCGGCAGGTTGATTGTAACCACACCGATGGAACCAGTGGCATCCCCTGCACCAAACAACCCACCATTTTTACGGCGTAGCTCACGAAGATCTAGACGCAGGCGGCAACACATAGAACGCGCATCTGAAATATCCATGTCCGAATTAAGGAAGTTAGCGAAATAAGGTGTACCGAACTTACCCGCCATTTCCCAAATCAGATCATGGTTCGGATCATTCCAATCGAATCCGCTATGAATATTGTACGTGGGAATCGGGTAAGCAAAAAGTTTATGTTCCGAATCACCTTCTAACATAATCTCACAGAATGCCCGGTTGATCATATTCATTTCTTCCTGGCATTCGCCGTATGTCATATCCAAATACTCGCCGCCAACAATTACCTTTTGATTTGCCATATCCGCCGGAGGGGCCAAGTCAAACGTAATGTTAGTGAATGCAGGTTCGGCTCCCGCGCGGGAATTCGAATTGATACTGTAAATGAAGTTTTGCATCCCTTGCTTTACTTGTTTATATTGTAGTTCATCTACCTTTATAAACGGAGCAAGCAGTGTATCAAAACTATTGAATGCTACGGCCATTTCTACCGCCCGTTTCCGGGTACTTTAACTCTGCACAAAGCAGACGGATTAGACTATATCATAGTATTTACACACATAAATACTGCTCGCACTTCGATTTAAGGGATTCTCACCCACCTTGTATTTCACCAAGGCCCTACTCCTGTTGGGGAATTTCACCCCCATTGGGATAGTCGTTAGACCCAACCGTTCATCACGGCGTGGCACAGGATTCCCATGCTCGAAGAGTTTAGGGTTCCCTGTTAGCATGTCATCATATGATGCACACACCCGGCAATTACCGGTTCACGAGCTTTGCAAACTGACTCACGCCAGTAGGGGGCACGATTGACCCAGTATCTCATTCTGGTATATGGTTGCGAGATTCGCTATTTGATTTATTATGGAATCAAAATGGCGAGCCGGTGCAGATATAGGCACATTCGGCATGCCTCTGACCCCTTTAAGCAAAATATCCTTAAGCGAATATCCAGAACAGTAAAGTGACAAGCCTCCTAAGTCATGAATGTGCATCTCTCCATTCACATGTGCTTCTGCAATATCTTGCGGGTAAACATACCGCAACCAATAGTCTTTGCTTACTTCTGATGTTATATATTTATTTAGTCCACCAAAAGAATAAGGATTGTTCGAATTCTCCTTGACTCGCCAATCCTGTTTCTTTAAGTACTCATCTACAATTGTCTTGCTAGTTTTCATTCAGCCACCTTCTTTCTTATCCATTGAATCGCTTCGTCAAATGGAAGCAAACTTCCATCTCCAATTTGAAGTACCGGAACTGTTTGGATTCCATGTTCGATCATATGACTTATATCAGAATCGATCTTATACTCAACATGTTCTTTATTTAATAACTGTTCTAATGTGCGGCATTTCGGGCATCCATTTGAATATAGTATAATGTTTTCCATGTAATCACCTCTCTTTATTATTGCTACATGATGTATCCAAACACTTATACCACGGTTGCCCGCAAGCAGGTACTAGAAATTGTTGTAACTCCTGCGGGACAAGCTCTTTCATTTTTTCTACAACTTCTTTGATTTCCCACTGTGCGCGCTTGCACAGCCGAAGGGAACATATGTGCATTAGTTCCCGGAAATTGCATGACATATACAATGACGTGGTGCAGGCGTTTGGCAATATATAACGCGCATCTTCCTTAGGGATACCGCTCTCACACATACTTTCATACTGTTCTCGGTTGATGGCAGTAACAAAACCATAAGCATCATTAGGAAAACAAGACTTTGGATAAATGAAGGCAGAATGACTTTCGTCACAATATCTTTGGCTTCGCTGAGTAAATGTGCAATGCCGATGCCTGACAAGTTGATGACTGCACACTCGCGAAATTCCATCAATATAGAATGTCAGATATACGTGTTCAAATACACTATGGTGTCCACATCGATAAAGATGTTTCACTAACTTCATTGGATCTTTCGGATCACTATCGTAACATATAGAAGCAATCCTGCTGATCGTTTCTATAGGATTCGGCGTACACTGAATAAGCCGTACTTCCATTTCTATGTTCCTTTCTTCTATCTACGTGAGTTCGTATCTTTGAATTGTCCCATCAGAAAACTTGATATCAATACGGGGAGGATATTTCGCACACACTTTCCACGGCCTATGATGTGCAGTTGTCACTTCAAGAGGGAATGCATGTTGTTTCTCGCATTGCGCACATTCCTCTTTATCAGCATACAATGTCCCACATACTTCACATTTATACTGATGAACTGTTTTCATTTTGACTTCCTCCATCTTTTCAAAAATAAAATCGCTCCTGCGGGCAGTTGTCAAGTATCCTGGTCTATGTTATGATAGAAGAAGAACGGAAAATTCACAATGTGGGCGTGGATGACGCCCATGTTTTTTGTCTCAAGAGTCACCTGCGAAACTGCAATTCAAATTTATGTATTATGAGAACCATTCGGAGGAGGTTCTCTAAACGGTAGGTCAATCAAATCTGGATGATGAATATGCGTCCAAATGGCACCAAGGATATTCCATACAAATGCTCTATCGTGGGGTTCATCATCGTCTCCACGCCGCATCTTCAAATAATGCCGCACCGCACTATCAATGAAGCAGTGAAGTGGAATCCCTTTTTCGAAATTCCGTTCAGTATATTTGAGAGCACCATCCTCATAGTGTTTTGCCACTTCAAGCAAACCAGTAATCGGATCCGGATATTGCCGTTCAAGAAAACGCCGGAGCATAGATTCTAAATCCTCGATATCTCCATTGCGGATATATGCATCTATGGATTTCAACGGCCAGAATGATTCGGGATACATGTGCCACAGTACATCGAGGGGCAGCAAGTCGCACCGCCCCTTCCCCTCGGCAATATCCCGAACGGCTCCAGATGCAAACTCCCTTCGACACCCAGAATCTTTAAGCATCATCTTCATCGTCCTCTTCTTCTTCATCTTCAACATCTGCATCTTCTATATTCCCATTTCCACCATATTTTATGGCGGAATAAGGTGTCATTCCGAATGCACTGTTTAGCCGACCGGCAACTGTAGGCGGCGAAAATGCGCACGCACAAATTGTACCATCCTCTAACAGTAAAAGTGACTTCGTTGATTTACCATGTGTGAAATCCAGATACGCACCTTCGGGTCTGTCCTTTGCCCACTTAAGAAGGCGTCTGCCCTGAGCAGTACGCAATGGGCAAACTGCTACCACTCTATCTATATCAATGAAGTATTCAAACCCCATTGATGTGAATCTATTATCCGCCATCATATCCCTCCAATTCAACATCCCTCCGGTATACAACCTCATACTCGTCTAACCAAATCTCCGTCTTACCAGGAACTTGGGTTCGCACTCCATTTTCATACGTATAAAGCGGACGCTTATGAAAGTTTCTTTCCATCAGTACATCTCCTACTTTGAATTTGTCCAAATCAAATGTTAATTTCGATACTTTTACTTCCCCAGTTCTACCACTGGCAAGTCCATATAAACCAACAAGAATACTCCGTCTAGGTTCTATGGAAATAACCACATATTCACGACGCTTATCTGGATACTGTGACAGTGGCATCCCAAGATATGCTGCTTCATCAGATACCAACTCACGTGGATCTCGCTCAATGTTTAAAATGTTTGCTTCAAATTGGCGAAGTTCTTCCAGGCGACGCTGCTGCGTAACTACGACATGCGTTTTCTTATACGCATTAGTACCGTTGCGGAATTCATCATACAATCTAAGAAGCTTTCTTGTGGACCCGAACTCCGCAAAATACCCAAGTCGAATCAATGTTTCAATCTTTAACGACGTAAGCGCACGTTTATTAGACAGAGCTACAAATAAATCTGTAGCTGTTTCAAATTGCTCCTCTCGCATCTCATAGAGCGTTTCCGCGCAGACAGCAGAGATGTTTTTGATAGACGGCAACGTATCCGTCATTGTATTCACCATCTTATCATACGCGAACTGTCTGTTATCCTCGCGGAACCGACAAGGGACTACCCGAATTCCGAAAGCATTCTTCATCTCTTCTTTGATCAAAGCAATGCGCTTCTTATTCCCTTTCTTAGAGTAATCCTCAAGTAGTTCGGCGTAATATTCATGAGGATAATGTGCCTTCAAATAAAGCCCGTACAAAGCATCGATAGCCATAGCCGCAGCATGCGCGGAATTGAACCCATATTGCGCATTATCAGCGATAACTTTCCATACGGCTTCGGCACTGTCTCGGTTCTTATCCGAAGTTCCTTCTCCGGATGCATTTAAATAGGAAGTAAACCCTTCCAAGAACCGTTCTTTGGCACTGTTAATAACCTCTTCCTTCTTCTTCGAAATTGCTTTGATGATAGGATAAGTTTCCTCAAGCGTAAATCCTGCAAGCTGAAGCACTGCCATGATGTTTTCCTGATAGAGCATCCAGCTAGACCCAGACGTATCATTTTGCAACAAGGTATCAAACGGAGGAATCCCATAGCTATACTTCCTACGATGAAGGAATCCATCTACCTGGCTCTTGAAACCTGGTCGTACTGCTGCGATCACAGCAGCAAAGTCTTGAAGGCAACGAGGTTTATATATTGCAACCTTATCTGCCGTCGCATCACGCTGACATTGGTTGATCCCTTGCGTATAATGCTTCGCCAGCAGATTCCATGTAGCATCGTCGCCATCCGTCAGTCGAATAATATCTCTGGATGTAAGCTCGCCTATTCCAGCACGCATCATTGCTCGATGGTTTACACTAATAACCGCTACAGTGAGAATATCGTTCTTGACATACCCCAGCTTTTCCGCCGTCGCGCCATCGAATACTGTGCAATAAGAAATTTGTTTTCCACCTTTGCCATTGATACGGATGATGCCAATTTCCCGACGAATATCCCCGTTGTATAAAAGGTACCCACACGGAGCCTGTGCTTTACTGACAATAATGCCGCGATATTTTTCACTAGCCTCTACCAGGTCTCTATTCTCACTGGATACGAAATCATCCAGTGAAATTGTATCCCGTTCATCCTCTTCAGCAGATGCAATCGCTTGCTCGTAAGCCGCAAGCTGGCGACTTACTGTATTTACCTTATCAATATCCATGCCCATAACACGAGCATAGAGACGGAAAGCACTCTTGGTTTTTAGCGTACCATACGAAACCATTGGGAACACATGTCCTTCACCCAACAGTTCCTGTTGCGCGGTAACAAACGGAACCGGATCCGCTACGTTGAAATCAATATCCGGAAGGGAACTCTTTAAGCGCTCCGCTGTAACGAATCGCTGCGGATACATGCGGATCGGTAAAGCAAATCGATCTAACGTGGACATCCCTAACAACGTATTCAAAAAGAACGAACCTGCGCTGCCGCGTCCGGTGGGTGTAAGGTATCCCCCGAGTTCTTTCCCCCGCTCTATCA
>OLGD01002725.1_pt1 | contig 19104 bp, 15 predicted proteins | sample 1605311 | NCBI WGS metagenome assembly OLGD01 (sample SAMEA3888917, study PRJEB22519) | human gut metagenome | biome: human gut; feature: human-associated habitat; material: faeces | place: Denmark | collected 2010
CAAGGCGGCACATGTCCGCCTTGTAAACTTATTTCATTTACGATTTTCACTTTTTTGACAGACTGGAGCGAAAGCGTTTGGCTTTCGCTCTTTTATATTCTGCACAGACCAAAAACGGCGCTTTTACCGAATCAGTCGCGCTCTATTTCTGCGCCAGCAGATAACTTTCGTCTATTCTCCGGCAAAGTTCCTCATACGGAACCGAACCGTCTAAAATCATGGTATACCAATGCTTTTTATTCATATGGTAGCCGGGAAAATATTGTTTATGGTCGATCAAATCCGCCAAAGCCTCCGGCAAGATCCGCAGATCTATAATTTCCACGCACGCATCGCTCTCTATCCCCAATTTGTTTTTGGATACGGTAAGCAAAGCCGCATACCACTTCTTTGTATCCTTGCGGCGCCAAACGGCATTGCCCGAAAATTTTTCCCACAAAAATTCAAGTTCGTCTCCGTATGTATTGCGCACATAATTTATTAGTTCATTTGCCTGCTTTGATTGAAACGCATCCGCGTCAAAACACTGCGCGGCAATTTCGGCGAGCGTTTCTTCATACTGACTTTTGACCATGCCTACAAAACGCCCGACCGCATTGTCCGCAAGATACAGCGTATAAGGCTCGCCGGATAAAGGGTCGATTATTTCAGACGAAACTTCCCCCTGCTCCGTAATCCGAACGGTCAGTAGAAATCCGCTGTCCGAAAGCGCTTGGCGGTAAAGATAACAAGTGCCGGCCTTTTCAAATCCAAAAGGCACGAGTTTTGACAGGTTCACTTTTTTATTTTTAAATATGCTGTGCCGAATATCTGCCATACTGTCCTCCAAAATGCAAGCGCAAGCAAAACAATCTGCCTTGTGTCCTTTTTATTTTACCGAAAATTTGAAAGCAAGTCCACTCTTTTCAAAAAAGAAAACAACTTTTTTCATGCAGCCAAAAAAGCAGCCGACTTTCGGCTGCTTCAGTCTGTCAAAAAAGTGAAAATCATAAATCAAATAAGTTTACAAGGCGGACATGTGCCGCCTTGTAAACACCTTACAGGCGCGCGAGTGCCGCCATTGGCGGCGCGATGGCGCGAGCGAACGCGCCCCATCGTCGAAAAACCTTCGTTTTTCGACGGTCAGAAACAGCCGTTCTCTCGGCTGCTCTTTTATACTAAGCCCCCGCCGGGCGCTTTTGCCCAATTACCCGCAGCACGGCAAAGCCGATGCAGGCGCCGAGCACGTTCAGGATAAAATCGTCTATGTCGCAGATTCCCCGCAGGGTAAAAAGCTGAATCAGTTCTATTGCCAAAATCAGGGCAGCTATGTAAAGCAGAAACCGTTTAAAGGTTTCAAGCTTTTTCCAAAGGCAGGGCAGCAAAAATCCCAAAGGCACAAAAACCGCAATATTGCCGATCAAATTGATAAAAACAGCGGGTGCCGCATACGGATTCGGATTTCGGATCAGCGCCATCAAATATTGCCCTATCGTGTGAAACGGCACAAGGCTCATATGCGTTCCGATCTGCTGCCAATAATTTCCGCCGACGTAAGACCGGTTCCGTATAAACAAGAGCCAAAGCATCACCGAAGCGTACAAAATAAACACGCAAATCAGCAGCGCTTTCCCCGTTTTCGATTTTTGCAGCATAATTGGACCTCCGGCAATCGGCCGTGCAACGCACGACGCTGCCGGCTCGTCAAATTTGCACGCTTGCTGTTGCGCTTCGGCTCGCTCTTTCAATTCATGCCGCGGATGGTCGAGGAACTGTTCAAAATCAGCGTGCTGTACAGGAACAAAACATCCGTATTGTCGTCATACGTCAAAATCTGCGGCAGAATCGAGGGGGTAACATACCGAACGTCCACCAGCGTGATTTTTTCATAGCCGCAAAGCAGCAAAGGCGCTATGCTGCTGCCGAAAGAATCGCGGAACAAAATCAATTCGCGTCCGTTGTTCTGATTCGGATTCGTCACGGTTACAATCGCCGCCGAACCGTACAGATACACGCCGTACGGATCATAGGTATCGAGCGCGTCCAGCGTATACACGCCGCCCGAAGCACCGGTCTCATAGTTTTCGGCCGTCGCGCCGTCTATATCCGGACTGTGCATGATATACAGCGGTTCGCCCCCGCTGCCCAGCGCAAACTGTCCGACATACACGCCGCGAAACGACTCTGTGACAAGCTCCGGCTCATATTCGGGCAAAACGAAGTCCGCGCCGAGTCCCGAAAGAAGCCGCTCCGCCGTCCTCTCGATCTTTTCCTGTCTGAAATGCGTGTCGGTCTTATAATAAGCCTCGGCGGAAAGAGTATCGAAAATATCGATATACGTTCCGCTCATGCCCGCGGAGAAAATTTCCATCAGACGGTCATAATCCAGTTTTTTGGCCGCATCCGCGAGAAAATAGTTCTTGTCCGGAATCACCGAATAAAAAACCCGGTTGTTCGGGAACAGCGCCGCCTGAATGCCCGAAAGTTTTTCAGCGGCCGACGTCACCTGACTTTCGCTGAGGGGATATTCCTGCTTGGACAGATACCCGTCCTCGATATACATTCCCTCCATGTCAAGCTTGGCCAAGCCGTAAAATTCGAGCATCGACTTTACGCTTCGAAATTCCTGACGAAGCGGGAACTGATCGAGCGTATACTTTTCAAAATTATCCATCCAGCCCGTGCTCTGCACGCTTTTCCAGCTCGGCTTCGGAAATTCGGCCAACTTGCGGCGCTCATATTCGCTGAACGACTGATCCGGCGTCAGCAATGCGGCGACCGCAAAACCAAACAGGAAAACGACAAATACAGCCGCCATCAAAATATCATTGAATTTTGTTTTCATGTCCGCCTCCTAAAACCGAAAATACAAAAACGGGTTAAACGAACCGTCCACCAAATACGCGCTGATCAAAATCAGAAGCGCAAACGCGCAAACGGCGCGAAGCGCGCCGGAAAACGCATTGCCGCCGTAAAGCCGCTGCGCGCACTTTTTAACAAACGGCGTCGCACCGAGAACAGCAAGCACGAATATCACGGCGAAACTGCGGAGGTAATACAGCGTTTCCGGCGTCCAAAGCGGAATGTCTTTCGCGCCGAACATGCCCGCAAGATCGCTAAGCGCGCCGGCCATACCGTTCGCATTGAAAATAACAAAGCTGACCAAAACCAAAAATAGGACGAATACACGGCGGAATATACGCGGCAGCTTTTCATACAAACGAAGCAAAAACAGCTTTTCCAAAACCAGCCACACCGCAAAATACAGTCCCCAAATGATAAAGTTCCAGTCCGCGCCGTGCCAAAAGCCGGTCAGCAGCCAGACAATCAGTATATTCAAGAACCAGCGGGCTTGTCCGCACCGATTTCCGCCGAGCGGAATATAGACATAATCACGGAACCACTGTCCGAGCGACATATGCCATCTGCGCCAAAATTCGGTCACGCTGACCGATATATAGGGATAATCAAAGTTCTCGTTGAAATGGAACCCGAAAATCCGCCCAAGACCGATGGCCATATCACTGTAACCCGAAAAATCAAAGTAAATCTGAAGCGTGAACGCAGCCGCATACATCCAGTAGAACAAAACGCTCTGTTCGGTCGAAGCGCGGAAAATTTCACAAAGTTCGAACAAAACGTTTGCGATCAACACCTTTTTGGCAAGACCCGTAATAAAACGGAACGCGCCCTCCGAAAAATCCTGAACGGTGGTTTTTCGCTCGTCCAGTTCGGCCGCAACCGTCGTATACCGGACAATCGGCCCCGCAATCAGCTGCGGGAAAAGCGCAACATACGTGGCAAGTTTTATCGGATTGTACTGCGCCGGCGCATCTCCCCGATAAACATCCACCAGATAGCTTAAAATCTGAAAAGTATAAAAACTGATGCCGATCGGAAGCGCAATTTTCAAAAGCGCAAGCGACGCGCCGGTCAGGCGGTTCAGATTTGCGATAAAGAAATCCGCATATTTGAAATAAAGCAAGGAAGCAAGGCAGCATACAATGCCGAGCGTCAGCATCAGCCGTTTGTGTTTGCACCGGTCAATCAAAATACCGAACACATATCCGACAAGGATCGACGCAACCATCAAAATCAAATATTTCGGCTCGCCCCAAAAGTAGAAAAACAGGCTTGCGCAAAGCAGCACGGTGTTTCGAAGCGCTTTAGGCGATAAGAAATACAAGAGCAGCACCGCAGGCAGAAAGTAAAATAAAAATGGCACGCTTGAAAACAGCATATCACACCTCAAAAGTTTCGATAATCAAAATCCCCGCATTTTGTGCGGGGATCGGTCTGCCGAAAAAGTGAAAATCGTAAATGAAATAAGTTTACAAGGCGGACATGTGCCGCCTTGTAAACACCTTACAGGCGCGCGAGTGCCGCCATTGGCGGCGCGATGGCGCGAGCGAACGCGCCCCATCGTCGAAAAACCTTCGTTTTTCGACGGTCAGAATCCCCGCAAAATGCGGGGATTTTATCAAATTGGTCAAATTTAATTACTCGCCGACTCTGGAAAGACGCTCGCCGCAATTTTCGCTGCCGAAAATTTCCACAAACGCATCGCAGAGCGCATCGGCCTTGCCCGCTTCAAGTTCAGAGGACATCATAACCAGCATTACAACCTTGCCGCTGTTAATCGCTCTGACTTCATCTGCACCCACGCAGATCCATTTTCTCGGATTAATGCCGTCGATCATATCCTTTTTGACAGCCTCGGCGTCCGCGTCATCTTTCACGCGAACCAGAACGAGCGAATACGCCTGCGAACCGATCATGGTCTCGGAAACGAGCGCGCCTTCCAGTCTGCTGCCGTCCTCAAGACCGGTTAACGCTTTTACGGAATCCGCATTCGTCAAATCAACGGGCATATTTCCGAGCGCAAGTTCAACCGGGCTCTTTTCATACAGCATTTCGATCACGCCGGACAGCGCGTCTTCCACGGACAGATCCTCGTCTCCGTTTTCGCCGCCGGTACTGTCGGGCGTCTGCGTATCAGACGCCTCAGGCGTCGTTACGGACGCATCGGGCGTCGTGTCGGCCGGGTTGTTTTCATTGTCCTTACCGCCGCATGCGAAAAGCGACAGGCCAAGCACCAGGGCAAGTATAGATGTAACAATTTTTTTCATTTCTTTATCCTCCAAATGGTTTTCTGCTCTTTAGTCGTTGCCAAATGAAAAAATCCTCATATAAAATTATTTTCTGCACAGCGGCCGCTTTTATACAATAAAAAGATGAAAAATATATCGGTCAGCGCAGGGACAAATAATCGCAGAGTTCAGTCTCCGGAAAATAGAGCGCCAAAATCTGTTCAGCCGTCGCGCCGGCCTTTGCCAAATCGAGCGTACCATACTGGCTGATGCCGACGCCATGCCCCCATCCCTTTCCGACAAACAGGAAATTATCGCTGTCCTCCGCCGTGACAACCTCAGTACGGCGGCGCAAAATCACACCGGGCACATCATCCACGCTTGCATAAACTCCGCTCGAACCGGTCGCCACGTACGCTTCGTCATACGGTATGCGCGAAACGCCGTCCGCGCTCTGCACATAGATACGCTTGGATTCCATATCCGAAACGCCGAGCGCGTTCAGCACCTTGTTTTCCATTTCGGTAAGCGCGGAGTAATTTCCAGTCGTAAAACTGAACGGGCTGTCCATATCGATATGCTGCACCTCGTCATAGGTATATTCCAGTTCTCCCTGCCCTACGATAAAGTTCGCGCTTTTTACATATTTTGAAATACTGGTGCGCACCTTATCGCACCGTGAAACCGTAAGTTCGTTGCCTTTTGAGTCAGTATAGGTAATCGAATATACATACGGACTGTCCCCCGCAAACGATTCAATCTCAATATCCACGATTCGGCGGCCGGTCAGTTCATCATACCCCTTCTCGCGCAGATAATCGGCAAGCTCCTCGCCGCTCACCTCGGTGATCCAAAGTCCGTTATTGTATTCCGAATACCGCTCCCAGGGTGTCGGAACCGAAGTCAGATACGCAGAGTCGCTTCCGCCCCAGGTATCCTTTGCGCTGACCGTATACCCCCCCATCGAGGAGGAATAGTAAATATCGGCGATTTTATCCTCTGCCGCGAGGACCATTCCCTTGGTACTGGCTACGGCGTCAAACACACTGTCATTCGCGCTGGTGATACCGCGATACACCTGGCAATGCGTCGTATTGCACAGATCAAAGCCATAGGCCGAATGCCTTCTTTTATTTTTTGCCGTATAACTCCGCACCGTGATCGAAAAGGCGCGCAGCGCCTCATACTCCCAGTTCGGATTGATCTCATACGGGACGACGCCGGCAATATAATCCTCCATATCGAGCATATTGACAAGCTGAACGCCGTCGGTATCCTCCGTTTTATAACGCGAATACACGAATACACCGTCATAGAGCCGGTTGGCGGGTGTTTTGAGATACTGTTTTTCCCGCCCGCGCGGAAGCGCCGTAAGGCCGAGACTTGAGGAGGTGCCGCAGTCGTATTCAAAGAGGATCTCATCGGTCTCCGGGTCTACAACCGATACCCCCGTATCGGACGGGAGCGCCGCCACAAGCGTGATCTCGCTTTTCAACTCCGGAATCGTGGCCGCATTCTTGGCCACGTCCGAGCGCTCGGCAAAATTGCCGATGCGCACCTTATATACACCGTCGATATACGCGAGAAAAGGCTGCATGTCGCTGTCCTCGTCCTCAAGCTTTTCAAGGATGATGTCGAGCATCTCCAGCGCCTCGTCCAGCGTGTCAAAATCCTCATGCACTTCCAGATGATAGCCGCCGACAGCGCACTTTTTATCCCCGCTTAAAATAGAATAGGTGTACGCCGATTTGGAAAGACTGTCGTCGCACACCACTGAAATTTTGGGAACTTCGATCGTATAGATCTCATGAAAGGAACGCTCCGCGTCGGTAACCGTCTCCTGCACGGAAAATCCGACGGTGCTGACCGTCTCAAATCCGACGGTCACATCACTGCCGTACATAAGTCCGACAGTGATGTAATCGGGCGCGCTCTCCTGTGCATGCGCCGCAAACAGATTGGCCAGAAGAACATACGCGCAGCTGCCGATCATCAAAATAACCAGCACCCACGTGATGATTCTGACCCAGAGTTTATTTTTCATCACGGCATCCTCCTTTCCTTTTTTGCTTATTTATTCTTCCGCATCCGAGGATTCCTCGGTATTGTCCGGCGCATCCGTATCCTCAGAAATGCCCGTATCAGCGGTATCGTCCGTAGTTTCGGCCCCTCCCTCAAACAGTTCTTCCGGCGTCGCTATGCGGTAATCCCCGCGAACCATCAGCCATGCGCCGCCCTCTCCGACGACAATCCCGCGGCCGTCATCACGCGGAATCAAAATCATATGGTTGTTCGGCACGACTTCTTCATTATACAGTTCACGGCCGTCGGTTGTATCCGAAAGTCCCTGTTCCTCAAAACGGACCGTAAACGGCGACACGACACCGGCAGCGCCCGAACGCACAATCACCTCGCAGGAATTGACTGAGGCGTACAGCGTCTGTCCGGCCTGCATCTGCACGACCGCGAAGCGGGCACCGGTGCTGATCGTCCCTTCGGGAAAGTCCGGTTCAATATCCGGTTCCGGCTCGGTAACTTCGGGGGTGGTATCTTCAGGCTCAGTGTCCTCCGGCTCGGTCGTCACAACAACATCGCCGATATCCTCTCCGCCCGCATACCGCATAATCAGTTCCTTAACCTGCGGGAGCAGCACTTCGTTGACATAGCTCAAAGAGATCAGGGGATCGTCCGCAGAAGAATACTCCTGGTCGGCGTAAATATAAAAAGCGCCAACTGCAAGTACGCAGGCAAGCAGCGCACAGACAATTGTTTTCATGTACTTTCTCATATTATTTTACCTCACCCATCGGTCGAAAAACGTCATTATACAACGATTATACATGATCGCGCGGCAAAAAGAAAGTGCTTTTTTAAAATTTGCAAAGTAAATTTCTCAAATCGCCGGAAAGTCTGTTCACAAAACCGATATTCGGGCATGAGATCAAAAAATCCTCCCCAAACTCAGCCAAAACACCCGGAGACGCCTTTTCAAGCGAACACCGGGTTTATTCGTCGATACCGAAATCACTGCCGAGCACGCCGCCGCTTGTTATAGACCCTTGCCCGAATTTTTTCCGAATATCATCCACGGCGCGCTCGCGCCGGTCATTTTTTTCCGCATGGTTTTCACTATCGAAAAAATCAATCTGCTCGGCGGTATCCTCCGAAACAAGGCCGGTTCCGGTTACGGTGATCGAACGAACGCCAAGCCGCGGATTCCAGCTTTCACGAAGCAACTCCGCCGCCGCTTCGCGCATCTGCCGTGCCAGCTGCGTCGGTACTTTCAGCGCTTTTTGACGCTGCGAAACCACGAAATTTTTATCCTTGATCGAAAGCTGAACCGTCGTACATTTGACCTTCTTCTGCCGCATCCGCGCGGCGGCAAGATCGCAGACCGCATCCAGTCCGACAAGCAATTCCTCCATGCCGTACAGATCGCGGGAAAAGGTAATGCCGTTTCCCACGCTTTTCACACCGCGTTTTTCATAATAGCTGCGCACCGGCTCGTCATCCCGGCCGTTGGCGCGCTCCCAGAGCAAAAGTCCCGGCCGCCCCAGCTTATACGAAAGAAAATCCGGACTGGTATGCGCAAGATCGCCGATGGTTCGGATTCGCATATCGAAAAGCGTCTTCTTTGCGCCGCGGCCGACATACAACAGTGCCTCTACCGGAAGCCGCCAAACAATCTCCTCAAAATGCGCGCGGTCGATCACGCTGACCGCGTCCGGCTTTTTCAGATCGCTGCCGAGCTTGGCAATGGTTTTGTTAAACGAAACGCCGATTGAAACCGTCAGGCCGGTCTCAATGCGAATCCGGCGGCGCAGGCTCTCCGCAATGGTCTCGCCGCTGCCGAAAAGCCGCTTGGAACCGGTCACATCCAGCCAGGACTCATCAATGCCAAACGGCTCCACAAGGTCGGTATATTCCGCGTAAATGGCATTGATCTCCCGGCTGTACTTTGCATACAAGTCCCGATGCGGGCGCACGAGCACAAGCGACGGACATTTCTGCCGCGCGCTCCAGAGTGTCTCAGCGGTAACGACGCCAAAGCGTTTGGCAAGCTCGTTTTTTGCCAGAATGATCCCGTGCCGCTTGTCCGGATCGCCGCAAACCGCCATCGGCACACCGGCAAGCGATGGATTCAGCACCGTCTCAACCGAAGCAAAAAACGCATTGAGATCCGAATGCAGAATCACGCGATCCATTGTCTATCCCTCCCGCTTTTTTCTGAAAAAATCCTGTAAAAGCCGCACGCATTCGTCCTCCAAAACGCCGCCTGTGACCTGCACTTTATGATTTAAGGGCAATGCGTTCAAATCGAGCACCGTGCCAAGCGCGCCCGCGCGGCGGTCAAACGCGCCGAACACAACGCGGGGCACGCGCGCATTTACCGCCGCGCCCGCGCACATCGGACAGGGCTCAAGCGTTACATACAGCGTGCAGCCCGGCAGCCGCCAGCCGCCGAGCCGCCGGCCGGCAAGCTCGATGGCGGTGGCTTCCGCGTGGCGCAGTGCGCTTTTGTCTTTTTCGCGCGTATTGTGCGCGCGGGCGATCACCATTCCGTCGCGCACCATCACCGCGCCCACCGGAACCTCTCCCTCTTCAAAGGCCGCTCTTGCTTCCAAAAGCGCCTCGCGCATAAACGCCGCATCGCTTGCCCCCAATTCCGGGGGATACGCAGGCTGTTGATATTCCATAGAATCCCTCATACAAATAAAATCGCCGCCGATACCGCCATGCTGATGAAAACAAACACCCAAAACGCGGGCGGTAAAAGCGCAAATGTCTCTTTTTTGCAAGGTTCGGCAAACAGTGCGCGCATATCTTTCCAAATCGGTTTTCCGCGCAGCGCGCACAGACAAAGCAAAAACAGAGCGGCAAAACCCGCGGCAAATACACACGAGGCCGCAAAACCGTGCACATAGGACAAAAGCAGGGCGCAGAAATTATTTGCAAAATGCAGCAGCATCCCGATATACACGTTCTCGGTCAAAAATACAAGCGCGCTGAGCAAAATGCCGGCAAAAACCGCATACAAGAGCCGGTCAAACCGAAAATGCATCAGCCCGAACAGCATGCCGCAAAGCAGCACGCCCGTACCGCCGAGCGGGGAGAGCGCGCCGAGAACGCCGCAGCGCAAAAGCGCCTCCTCAAACAGCGCGGGGAACACGCAGGCAAAGACCAGCAAATACAGAAAACTTTCGCCGCCGGACACGCTTCCGCTGACTTTCTCGGCGGCCTCGGCGCCCTCAGCCGCGCCGAAAAACCGCGCCGCAAGCGCACCGAAAAAGGAAAGCAGCGCGCACCCGCTGACAAACGCCCCGAAAAAGGGCGCATACTGCCGCAAATCATAGCGGCGCGCACGGCTGCCGCGCAAACCATGCGGCCTGTAACGGCCGCGAAACACGAAAAGCGGGAAAACGCATCCGGCAGCGGAAAAAATTTCGATATATGCCGGCAAAATCAGGGCGGAAAACAGGTAAAACGCCGTCCAAAGCAGCATCATGCAGGAAGCGGTGCGCACCGCCTTTTTCGTTTCCAACAAAGATCGGCCTCCAAATGTATACCGCCGCGCAAGAGCAGTCTATAAAATCAGCCACCCGATACGGGTGGCTGATAAAATCTGTCAAACACATATCCCCCAAAAAATCCAACCGGATATTTGCCATCCAAAGAATGTGCCGCGATAAAGTAGGATTTTCTGAGCGCATATGTCCGCTTGAGCGGCGGAATTTTCAGGTTGTGTTAAACGCAGGATCAACCGAATCAGTGCAGAATCGCGCGCTCGGTTTCCTTGTCGAACAGATGAATTCTGGCGGCATCCAGCGCAACTTTGATCGTATCGCCCGCTCTCGCCTGGCTGCGCGAAGAAACGCGCGCGATCAGTTTCTGCTCGCCGGTTGTGAGATACAGATAAATCTCCGCGCCCATAAGCTCGGTTACGTCAACATACGTCTCGATAACGCTCTCCGCCATGCTGGAAAGATACATCGGTTCGTCATGCACACACTCCGGACGAAGTCCTGCAATGACCTCTTTACCGACATAGTCCGCAAGCGCCGGATTGGAAGCCTTTTCAGCCGGCAGCTTGATGCGGTTCTCGCCGAACACGAGGAACATATCTTCGCCTTTCTTTTCCAGCATACAGTCGATAAAGTTCATTTGAGGCGTTCCGATAAAGCCTGCGACGAAAACATTGCACGGGCTGTCGTAGAGGTTTTGCGGCGTATCCACCTGCTGGATAAGACCGTCTTTCATAACGACGATACGGGAAGCCATCGTCATAGCCTCGACCTGGTCATGCGTTACGTAAATAAACGTAGTGCCGACTCTCTTATGAATCTTGGTAAGCTCGGTTCTCATCTGCGCGCGGAGCTTTGCGTCAAGGTTTGACAAAGGCTCGTCGAGCAGGAACACTTTCGGATGACGAACAATCGCACGGCCGAGCGCCACACGCTGCTTCTGACCACCGGACAGCGCCTTCGGCTTTCTGTCAAGCAGATGCGCAATGTCCAGGATGCGGGCCGCTTCCTCAACTCTGCGCTTGATCTCCTCTTTCGGAGTCTTGCGGAGCTTCAGACCGAACGCCATGTTTTCAAACACGGTCATATGCGGATACAGCGCGTAGTTCTGGAACACCATCGCGATGTCTCTGTCTTTCGGCGCAACGTCGTTGACGAGTCTGTCCTCGATGAAGAGTTCACCCTCGGTAATCTCCTCAAGTCCCGCGATCATACGGAGCGTAGTCGATTTTCCGCAGCCGGAGGGGCCGACGAAAATCAGGAACTCCTTGTCTTTGATTTCCAGATTGAAATCGGAAACCGCAAGTACGCCGCCGGGGTACTTTTTATAAATATGTCTGAGTGATAAGCTTGCCATTGAGTATCCTCCCAAAATTTTTGCCTGCTTGAATCAGCAAATTTTATGTTAATAGTATAGCAGAGTCGGCCGAAAAAAGAAAGTGGGGAAATTCCCAAACTTTCAGAAACGCCTTTGTGCAAAATGCACATCTCTCTTTTGCATCCGCGGGGATGCGCCTGTTTTTTGCAAAGTTTATTATAATTTATTAGAATTTTTAACTTTATTCAGATTTCTCCCTGCGCATTGTCAAACCGATACGATGCTTTTGCGCGTCCACGCTCTTGACGACCACATGCACAACGTCCCCCACAGTCAGCACCTCGGCGGGATGGCGGATATAACGGTCCGCGATCTCCGAGATATGCAAAAGGCCGTCCTGATGCACGCCGATGTCCACAAACGCGCCGAAATCCACGACATTGCGCACCGTGCCGGTCAGTTCCATGCCCTCGCGCAAATCATCAAATCCCAGTACATCCGAACGAAGAACCGGCGCCGGAAGCGAGTCCCGCACGTCCCGGCCCGGCTTTTCCAGTTCGCTGCAAATATCGAGCAGCGTCGGCGTTCCGATGCCAAGCTTTTCGGCTACCGCATCCGCATTCTGCGCCGATACACGGGCGGAAAGACCGCAAAGCCGTCCGGCGCGCACGTCCGATTCAGTGCAGCCGAACAGTTCCAAAAGACGGCGCGCGGGCGCATACGACTCCGGATGCACGCCCGTGCAGTCGAGGATTTCCCGCCCGCCGCTGACGCGCAGAAAGCCCGCGCACTGCTCAAACACGCGCGCGCTGAGACGTGGAACCGCTTTCAGTTCCTCGCGGCTGCCAAACGCGCCGTGCGCTTCCCGATACTTGACGATATTTTTTGCGCAGGCCGCGCCGACGCCCGCCACATAGGAGAGCAGCGGCCAGGAAGCCGTGTTCAGTTCAACACCGACGCTGTTGACGCAGTCCTCCACCACGCCGCCGAGCGCCGAGTCCAGCCGCTGCGGCTTCATGTCATGCTGATACTGCCCGACACCGATTGAACGCGGCTCAATTTTGACAAGCTCGGCCAGCGGGTCGATCAGCCGCCGCGCAATCGAAACTGCGCTGCGCTCGGTCACGTCAAAATCCGGGAACTCCTCCGCGCCGAGCGGCGACGCCGAATAAACCGACGCGCCCGCCTCGCTGACGATCACATATTTTACATCGTTGGAAAGCGTGCGGATCGTGTCGGCCACAAACTGCTCGCTCTCACGCGAGGCGGTTCCGTTGCCGATGGCGATCACATCCACTTGATGCCGGCGAATCATCGCGGCCAGCGTCTTGCGGCTCTCCGCGATTTTTTCCTGCGGCTTTGTCGGATAGATCACCGCGGTTTCCAGCACCCGCCCCGTAGCATCCACGACCGCAAGCTTGCAGCCGGTGCGGTATCCCGGGTCAAATCCGAGCACAACGCGGCCGCGCACGGGCGGCTGCATCAAAAGTCCGCGCAGATTCTGGGAAAACACGCCGATCGCGCCCTCGCTCGCCTCATCAAAAAGGCTGTTTCGGATCTCGCGCTCGATCGCAGGCGCGATCAAACGCTTATACGCGTCCCGAAGCGTGCGGCGAAGGTAGGGTGCGGCGGGGCTTTCGGGATGCGCGATCAGTTCGCGCTCAAGATAAGCGTACACGTTTTCTTCGGGAACACACACGTCCACTTTGAGATACCCTTCGCGCTCGCCGCGGCAGAGCGCAAGATAGCGATGCGGGCGGATTTTTGCAATCGGCTCGCGGTAATCGTAATACTGCGCGTATACAGATTCCGCATCCCCTGTCGCATGAGAAACGATCTCGCCCAGCCGCATACTCCCCTCGCGGATCGCCTTGCGGTACTTCGCGTTTTGCGCAATCTCCTCGGCAAGAATATCCAGCGCGCCCTCCATTGCGCTCTGCGCATCGGGCACCTCGCGCTCCGAACTGACAAAGCGCTCGGCGGCAATCTCAATCGAGGGGTCATAGGACGGATCACAAGCATAGATTAAAAGCGCCAAATCCTCAAGTCCCCGTTCCCGCGCGACAGAAGCCCGCGTTTTCCGCTTCGGCCGGAAAGGCAGATACACGTCTTCCAGTTCGCTCTGCGTCTGCGCTTCGTCCAGCGCGCGCCGCACGTCGTCGGTCAGTTTGTCCTGCGCGTCGATCGCCGCGCGGATCTCCTCTCTGCGCGCTTCAAAGCGGCGCAGATATTCAAGGCGTTCGGCCAGAGCGCGCAGCGCCGTATCCGAAAGATTGCCGGTCGCCTCCTTGCGGTAGCGCGCGATAAACGGAACGGTGTTTCCGTCGTCAAGCAGCGCTGCGGCGCGCTCCGCCTGCCAACGCTCGATATTCAGTTCTCTGCACAGTGTGTTCAAAATGTCCATTTTTATTCTCCATGCGCTTCCAGCGCGCTGATTTCTTCGGTTGTCAGATACCGCCACGCCCCGCGCGGAAGTCCGTCCAGCGTGAGGGCTGCAAAGCGAACGCGCTCAAGATACAAAATCCGGTTGCCGCGCGCCTCGAACATCCGGCGGATCTGATGATATTTTCCCTCGGAAAGGACAATGCGCCCCGTATCGGCGCCGCTCATCCGGATCCGGCAGGGCTTCGTCCGGTAACCGCCGATGTCCACACCCGCGCAAAGCGCCTCCAAATCCTCTGTCGTCACCGGATTTGCGCAGGTAAAGGCATATTCTTTTTCGACATGCCGCCGCGGAGCGAGCAAACGGTGCGCAAGCGGACCATTGTCGGTCAGCAAAACCAGTCCGAGCGTGTATTTGTCCAAACGGCCGCAGGGAAACAGATCAAACTTCTGCACTTCGGGCGGCAAAAGCTCCATCACGGTTCGTTCTCTCGCATCCTCCGTGGCGCACACAAACCCCTCAGGCTTGTTTAAAAGCACATATGTAAAGCGGCGGTACACGACCGGCTCCCCGCAAAAAATAACCTGACAGCGTTCGGGATCTACCTGCGTATCCGCGCGGCGGACAACCTCGCCGTCAAGCAAGACGGCGCCGCGGCGAATGGCCGCGGCGCTCTCCCGCCGGGTAGCGACCCTGCATTCAGAAAGAAATTTATCTATTCTCATCATTCTCCTCAAAACCAGAACACGCCGCCGAAACAGAATACAAACACGGCAAGTAAAATCATGCAGACCGTAAGGCCTACGGCAAAACCGCACAAAAAAAGTTTTTTGTTCATATCTTTTTGCAAAGTTCGGCAAGCGAAATTAGTATTTGCATAAAACGCGCGGTTATTTACCGCATCGAAAATCCATCTGTCTGTCCGCGCAATTTTGTTTTGGACTATATAAATGCATCATTTCGGTATATCCGCCTTGCGGATTGCAAAAGCGTTCTCTATTTTCCGTCAAAGCGAATCGTTTTTGCCCATTCTTTAATCAGGGGCTCGTATTCTTCCCAATCATCGAGGTCACAGTAAAACTGGGTCACCCAAATTTTTCCGTCATTTTCCGAAATGTATTCGCAATAACAAGTGTCATTCGCAATACTTGTCAATCGATACACGCCGCTTTTGATCTCCGAAAGCGAAACATCTGAATATTCCCATTCTATATATGTCTTTTTCCAATATTCTGCGTACTCACACACACCGGGAAACAGCCGTTCTTCTCCGTTTTCTTCCTCATAATAGATCAAATCATCGATGTATATATTTACACACACATCTTTTGAAACAAGATACAAATCGAGATAATCCTCCTCCGTCTCCCGATACTCTTCTTTAAACGTGCCGGGAAGCGTAATGCTGTATTCTGCAATGGAAAAATCCCTCGGCTGTGCTTTCTGATACGCGCTGTAAATTCCCACGCAGGCAATTATCAGAACAAGCGCCGCCAAGGACGCGCCAAGCGCGATACACTTGTTTTTGGTATTTTCTCTATACTTCACTTTTTCAACCGCTTTTCCGACTTTTTGAGAAATAAAAGTCGAAAAACTCGCCGCATCCCCTTTGGTGAACGCTCTTTTGTCGATCAAGAGCGCCTTATTCTTCCCGGTATACAGAAAATACCCCGTATCCGTTTCGGCTATACGTACAATCGCCGCATAAAGATACGACGTGGCCGAAACAGCCGAACGCTCCTCAAATCGATCGTCAAAAAAAGCCACGCTAAAACCATCCGTACACAATGTAGTGGGAAGCGATTGATAAATTTGCTTGCCATTAATTTCAGGTGCAAAAACCATTAAAAAGAGAAGCACCATCGCAAAAACCACAAGAAAAAAGCCCCGAACCACGCTGTCGCCCACAAAGTTCACCGCCGCCATCAGCGCCAAAAGAACAATGTAAACCGGAAAAAGCCATCTGTACTTGACTGAGCGCCATGTGACCGCCCCAAAATTACGGCAAAGCTCTTTTGTGTATTTTTGAACTGCGACATATCTTGCTTCCATATTGTCCTCCGCTTTTGTTACGAATGCTTTATTTTTTCCCAATATGCTTTGGCGGCCTGCTCGGTTTTGTTTTCTCCGAATTCATAATAGCGACGCCCCGCAAGATCGTTTGGCAGATACTGCTGGGGAATATAGTGATTCGGATAATCATGCGGATATTTGTAGCCCTTGAAGAGCGGGGAAACCAGATGCGTCGGAATCTCCTGCCCGAGTCCCGACAAAAAATCGTTTTTCGCAGCCGCATACGCCATATACGCGCTGTTGGATTTCGGGAAAGTGGCAAGCGACACCGTCAGATTGGAAAGCGGGATCGCCCCCTCCGGCAATCCGAGTTCCTTTGCCGCGTCGGTGCAGGCCTTGGCCAGAATCGCGGCCTGCGGGTACGCCTGTCCGATATCCTCGCTCGCAATGACCAGAAGCCGCCGGCAGGCGGACAGAAGATCGCCGCCCTCTAAAATCCGCGCAAGATAAAAGACCGCGGCGTCCGGGTCGGAACCCCGAATGGACTTTTGCAGACAGGAAAGCAGATTGTAATGCACGTCGCCCGCACGGTCAAAATTGCCGGTAAAAGCGGGGACAAAACGTCTGACGTCCTCCTCGCTGATTTTCTCCTGCGCGACCGAATAGACGTTTTCAAGCACGCCGAGCGACGAGCGAACGTCTCCGCCGCCGGCGCCCGCAATAAAGTCAAGCGCGCCGTCGTCAATCTGCGTCTCCCTGCCGCATTCCCGGTTTAAAAGCGCAAGTCCGCGAAGCAGCGCGCGCCGAATGTCGGCGGCCGCGACCGGCTTAAACTCAAACACCGCGCAGCGGGAAAGGATCGCGTTATAAATACAGAAATACGGGTTGTCGGTCGTGGAGGCAATCAGCGTAATCCGGCCGTCCTCTATGTATTCCAAAAGCGACTGCTGCTGCTTTCGGTTAAAATACTGAATCTCATCCAAATACAAGAGCGTCCCCGCCGCGCCGAACATATTTTTCGACTGCGCGATCACATCCCGGACATCCGAAAGCGAAGCGGTCGTGGCGTTGAGCCGATGCAGTTCCATGCCCGACTGTTTGGCCACAATGCGCGCCGCGGTCGTTTTGCCGGTACCGGGCGGACCGAAAAAGATCATATTTGTAATCCGGCCGCTCTCCGTCATCCGGCGGATCACGCCGTTTTTGCCGAACAGGTGCGCCTGCCCGACAATCTCGTCCAGCGTTTCGGGGCGAAGCCTGTCCGCAAGCGGTTGATTTTGCATATTCTGCCTCCAAAAGCCGCCGGAGCGGCTGATTTTTTTGCTTGCCGCTTTTTCAGTACAGGAAAAAGCATGTTGCAACGTAATTCTAACATATTCCCGGCTTAAAATCCACTATACCGGTACTTTTTTTCTCCCGCCGCGTAAAAAATCAGTTGAGCGTGCGTCCGGCGTTTTCAAGCACGGACGAAACGCGCCCGCGCAGCGGCGCAAGCGTTTCGTCCGACAGGGCCGGATCAGACGCAAGCAGCCGGTCGGCGGCCGCGGAGGCCTCCTCGAAAAGCTTTGGGTCATTGCAGAGCGCCGACATGCGAAACTGCTTTTCTTCACCGCTCTGCCGCGCGTCGGACGCCGAGAGCAAATCGCCCGGACCGCGCATTTTCAGATCCTGCTCGGCAATGGCAAAACCGTCCGTGCTCGAACACAGAAAACGCAGGCGCTCTCTTGCGCGCTCACGTTCGGAATCGGACACAAGGATACAGTAAGACTTACGCTTTCCGCGTCCGACCCGACCGCGAAGCTGGTGAATCTGGGACAGGCCGAAACGCTCGGCGTTTTCAATAATCATCAGCGAAGCGTTCGGAACATCCACACCCACCTCAATCACGGTCGTCGAAACCAGAATCTGCGCCTTTCCGCCGGCAAAGCTCGCCATGACCGACTGCTTGTCCGCGGCGCGCAGCCGGCCGTGCATACAGGCTACCGTATACTGCGGAAAACGCTCGGAAAGCGCTTTTGCATGTTCCACCGCGGAATGCAGGGGCGCCTCCTCGGACACAGCGCTTCCGAACACGCCGACCGTCTGCGCGCCGCCCTCGGCGTCATCCTCCGGCTTTTCCACGGCGGGACACACAACATAGACCTGTCCGCCGTCCGCCACCTGCTTTTCGATAAACCCGTTCAGGCGCGCGCGATAGCGCTCATCCACAAGAAAAGTCTCCACAGGCTTCCGTCCGGGCGGAAGCTCGTCCACGCGCGAAATGTCCAAATCCCCGTATAAAACCAGCGCGAGCGTGCGCGGGATCGGCGTAGCGCTCATGACCAGCATATGCGCGCGGGGAGCCCGTTCAAGCAGCGCCGCGCGCTGACGCACGCCAAAACGCTGCTGCTCGTCCGCAATGACCAGTCCGAGTCCGCAAAAGCGCACATCCTCCTCCAGCAGCGCATGCGTACCCACAACAATCTGAATCGTCCCGTCCGCAAGCGCGGCCTTTACCCGGCGCTTTTCCGCGGCGGGCGTTCCGCCGGTGAGCTTTGCGCACGCAAAGCCGAACCGTTCAAACAACGCGGACAGCACCGTATAATGCTGCTCGGCCAAAATCTCGGTCGGCGCGAGCATAGCCGCCTGTGCGCCGCTGCGCGCGGCAAAAAAGATCGCCGCCGCCGCGCAGACCGTCTTTCCGCTCCCGACATCGCCGACCACAATCCGCGACATGCGCGGCGCGCCGTCATCCGTACCGGCGGAGAGATCGGCGGCAATTTCGGCAATCGTGCGCCGCTGCGCGCCGGTCGGCTCAAA
>OLGD01002733.1_pt1 | contig 19021 bp, 13 predicted proteins | sample 1605311 | NCBI WGS metagenome assembly OLGD01 (sample SAMEA3888917, study PRJEB22519) | human gut metagenome | biome: human gut; feature: human-associated habitat; material: faeces | place: Denmark | collected 2010
CTTTCTTGCATAGGTTCGATAATAGGACTTTGGGTAATTCCTTGCATATAACCAACCTGATTCATTCCCATATCATTAATATTAACATCAATATCCATATCTTGATCAATTATATTTCCATCCCCTACAATACTAGCAGATTGATTCATATCAAAATCTTGATTATTATATAACATTATATTTCCTCCTCTAATATAGAGTATGACATTACACCATTAAAGCATCTTTATTTTGCCTAATAAAAGTGCTATAATATGTCCTAATAAAAAAAAGAGGGGGTAACTATGTTAGAAAAAATTAAACAAATAAAAGATTTAGAAACTATCTTTAATATGTTAGATAATATTGATGACTTTAATCTATCCGAAGATGAATATGCAAAAGTTATTAACTATTTAGCAAGAAAATATATAGAAGTAGAAAATGTATATGCTAGTATATATCGTGATGAGGCTAAAATAATAAATGCAATAAATAAAAACTTAGAAACTAATTCAAATGTAGAAATTACATCAAAATTAAATACAACAACTATGGAAAAAACAGCAAGATTTTATAATTTCGCTAGCTATTGTATTATGGCAGTTACTATATATATAGTTTGCTTAGTATTATCGAGTTTTCATAATGAAATGATTAATAAAAGAATAGTAGTAAGTAGTATGAATTATAAAAAACATAATAGGTTAATTCTTGGCGCAAGTTTCGCATACGCACTAATTGTATGGATTTTATATATAGTACTTGGAATAATATTACTTGGTGATGTAATGTTTACTATAAGAGGATTAATATATGTTTTAAACACATTAATATTTACATTTGTAGCATTAACATTAGCACTACTTATATCCACTATAACAAATAATAAAAATGCAATTTCAGGTATAGTTAACGTAGTAGCATTAGCACAAGCATTTTTATGTGGAGCATTTATACCAACACAATGGTTACCAAATTCAGTTCTAACAATTGCACATGTTTTACCAGCATATTGGTATATAAATACAAATGATATATTAAAAGAACTAGAAATAATAAGTAGCACTACTTTAAAACCAGTGATTATAAATAGTATTATTTTAATATTATTATTTTTTGTTCCCAAAGAGTTTATTGCTATTTCCTTTGATGCCGCGGGAGCTACAACTGGTTCCATCAGTGTTCCGCTTATTATATCCTTTGGGTTAGGATTAATATCTACTCGTAACGATTTAAAGGCCAATGAAGACAGTTTTGGAATGATAGGAATATGCTCAATCGGACCAATAATTACAGTATTAATAATGGGACTTTTCTATGAACTTAAAAGTAACTATATTTTCAAAATTAATGAAAGTACTAATTTAACATCTTTATTTAAAGGAGCATTTCTAAATTATGGTTCTGATATATTAATCTCTATAATTCCTATAATTGCCGTATTGATAATATATCAAATAATCACTAAAAAATATAATAAAAAAGGTCTGCAGACAAAACAATGTAGGGAAACCAAGAATATTAGTTGGAGTTCCATCTGGAATAACGGAGGTAGAGGAAAGAGCAGTAGAAGAAGCTGTTATGCAAGCTGGTGCTAAAGAAGTATATTTAATAGAAGAGCCAATGGCTGCAGCAATTGGAGCAAATTTAGATGTTTCTGAACCTAGCGGAAATATAATCGTAGATATTGGTGGGGGAACAACAGAAGTTGCTGTAGTTTCTTTAGGGGGGATCGTTATAAGCCATTCTTTAAGAATTGCTGGGGACGAGCTAGATGAAGATATAATGAATTATATAAAAAGAGAATACAATTTAGCAATTGGAGATACAACTGCAGAAGAAATAAAGAAACAAATTGGTTGTGCACTTCCACTAATGACAGAAATGACAATGGATGTTACAGGAAGAGATTTAAATACAGGTCTTCCAAGAAACATAATTATAAGCTCTAGCAATGTGCAAGAAGCGATAGAGGTTTCTATTAATGAAATCGTAGAAACAGTTAAAGCAACATTAGAAAAAACACCACCAGAACTAGCTTCAGACATTATGGAAAAAGGAATTGTACTTGCAGGTGGTGGAGCATTAATAAAGAATTTAGATAAACTATTAAGCGAAAGAACTGGAATGCCAGTATATGTTGCAGAAGATCCATTAGACTGTGTAGTAAAAGGAACTGGTAAAACACTAGAAAACATAGAAAAGCTAAGAACAGTATTAATTAACGCAAGAAAAAGAGTATAACTTTAAGTATATAGGAAGGAAGTAAGAATGTATAAAAAGAAAAAAAGTGGAGTTATTGGAATAGTTGTTACAGTAATTATTTTAATATTATTGGTAATACTTTCAAATATAAAAATAGAAAATTTAACAGTTGTAGAAAATGTTTTTAGTACAATAGTTATGCCATTTCAAAATGGGTTTACAATGCTAAAAAATAAGATTTCTGGAAATGATACATTTTTTACTGATTTAGATAATTTAAAAAATGAAAATGAGGAATTAAAACAAAAGAATAGTGAGTTAGAACAATCATTAAGAGAACTAGAAATAATTAAGGCAGAAAATACTACCCTTAAAGAACAAATGAATCTTAAAGAAAAATATGGGGAATATAAAACTGTATCGGGTTATGTAATAAATAGAGATATTAGCAATTATACAGGAATGGTAGTTATTAATGTTGGTTCTGATGATGGTGTACAGCCTAATATGACAGTTATTGCAGATAAAGGATTGGTAGGAAATGTAGTATCTGTTACATCAAATACTGCAAAAGTACAAACTATTGTGGATCCAGCAAGTTCTGTAAGCTGTATTATTAGTACATCTAAAGATGCATTTATAACAAAAGGTAGCATAAATAATAGTGGTAGAGAAATAAGAGCAACATATATACCAACAGATGCAGTATTAGTTCAAGATACGAGTGTAGAAACTTCTGGCTTGGGAGGAATATATCCTAAGGGAATACATGTTGGTACAATAAAAGAAGTTGTTAATACTAAAAATCCAACAGACAAATATGCCACAATAGAAACAGCTGTAGATTTCTCTAAATTGGATACAGTACTTGTAATATTAAATTAATGAAAGGAGAGCAATTATGAAAAAAGCAGTATCAATTTTATTAATGTTCGTAGCTTTCCTTATAATATATTTTTTACAAGTAAATTTTTTTACATGGTTTAACATCGCAGGAGTAATGCCAAATTTATTTATATTACTAATTATGGTAATAGGTTTATTTGCAGGTAAATATGCAGGCATATCTACAGGAGTTGTTGCAGGTCTGTTTTTAGATATATTTATTAGCAAAAAAATAGGTGTAACTGCTATAACCCTAGGACTTGTAGGATTTATAGGAGCTTTGTTAGACAAGAACTTCTCTAAAGATAGTAGAATAACACTTGTTTTGATGGTTACAATTTTAACTCTACTTTACGAGACATTAAATTATGCTATAAATGCAATAATATTTTCGTATTCATTGGAACTGGTGGACTTTTTTATAAAATTAGTGATAGAAACATTATTTAATATATTAATAACCATAATATTATATCCACTTATTCAAAAATGTGGATATGCATTAGAAGAAAACTTTAAAGAAACAAGAATACTAACAAGATACTTTTAAAGATAACGTAAGATTGGAAGTGATTAATTGAGTAAAAAACCAAATATAAAACTTAGATTTAATTTTATAACAACTATTATATATGTAGTAGGAATTATTTTATTGTTACAACTTTTCAATCTACAAATAGTTCATGGCAGTGAATACAGAGAGCAATCAAATACAAGATTAACTCGTGAAAGTACGATAGAGGCAGATAGGGGCTCGATATTAGATAGATCGGGAAATACTATTGTAGGCAATGCAATGGGATTTAGTGTTGATTTATATAAAACTAAAATAGATGACAAGACATTAAATCAAACAATTTTAAATGTTATAAATGTATTAGAACAAAATGGTGATTCATATGTAGATGATTTTATTATAGATATAAATCCATATGCATTTAACGTTTCAGATGAAAAAGTAGCTAAATTTAAAAAAGATAATGATATAGATGAAAATGCCACAGCAGAAGAATGCTTTAATGCTATGAAAGAAGAATACGAAATCGAGAATGCAGATGTTTCAGAAGCAAGAAAAATAATGGCAATAAGATATGCTATACAAGAAGAAGGATATAGTAGTACAAAGCCTTTACAAATATCAAGTAATATAAAAAGGGAATCAGCATTAATATTTAACGAGAAATCTTCAGAATTTCCTGGAATAAATGTCGTAGTAGAGCCAGTAAGAAATTATGAACAAGGAACGACTGCTTCACATATAGTTGGATATACAGGTAAAATCACATCTAAAGAGCTAGAAACTAGAAAAGATACTTATGACCAAGATGATATCATTGGAAAAAACGGAATAGAATCTACTTTTGAAGAATATTTAAAAGGTGAAGATGGTATAAAACAATTGGATATGAGTGTTGATGGAACAGTACAAGAAGAATATACAACGAAAGAAGCTGTTAAAGGGTCAGATGTTGTATTAACTATAGATTTGAATCTACAAAAAGTAACAGAACAAGCATTGGCAAATACTATAAACAAAATAAATAGCGGTGGATATTCGCAACAGTATGATACGAATTCTGGAGTAGCTGTAGTAATGGAGGTTAAGACTGGAAAAATATTAGCAATGGCAAGTTATCCAACATATAATCCACAAGATTTTGTTGGTACGATATCTACAGAAAAGTGGAATGAATATAATAATAATCCCGATTTGCCATTAATGAATAAAGCTATTCAATCAGCATATGCACCTGGTTCAATATTTAAGATGGTTACAGCAATTGCAGGGTTAGAAACAGGGGCAACGAATACAACAGAGAAAATACGCGATACTGGAACATTTTATAAATATAATAGTAGTTGGCACTGTTGGCAAAGAGGTGGACATGGTTGGCTTAACATTACAGGTGCGATAGAAAAATCATGTAATTTCTTCTTCTATACAATAGGAACGAGAATGGATATAGATGTATTAGCAAAATATGCTAAATATTTTGGACTAGGAGTAAAAACCGGTGTAGAATTACCAAGTGAGGTAGCGGGAAGCGTTGCTTCGAGAGAAACTGCGGAAAAGAATAATCATTCTTGGCAACCAGGAGACATGATGTCTGCTGTTATTGGACAAAGTTACAATGCGTTTACACCATTACAAATGGCAAAATATATAAGTATGGTAGCAAATGGCGGAAACAAAATAACACCGACAATAGTTGAATCTGTTATAAGAGCTGATGGAACAGAAGTGCCAAAAGAAGAAGTAGAACAGACTATAAAGGCAAAATTAGGAATAACAGATGATGGAACAGAAGATTTAACAATTTCTCAAACAAGTATAGATGTTGTTAAAGAAGGAATGCGTTCAGTTACTTCGGACGAATCAGGTACAGCTTATAGTGTATTTAAGAACTTCCCAATAGAAGTTGGAGGAAAGACAGGTTCTGCAGAAACTGAAAGTGGAGCTAATAATGGAAAAACTAATGCTTGGTTTGCTGGATTTGCACCATATGATGACCCAGAAATCGCAGTAGTAGTATTTGTAGAAAATGGTGGACATGGTTGGTATACAGGAGAAACTGTTAGAGAAATAATGGAACAATATTTTGGAATGAATACTACACAAGTTCAAGAAGATATGACACAAGCACCTTATGTAGAAACATATAGATAATAGGGAAAGGAAGTTTAATATGGCACAGTATATAACAATAAATTTAAAAAAAGATGTAATCGTCATGAAATTAAGTGAAAAGGCTACTCAAGCAGATACTATTAAAAGTTTAAAAAAGAAATTACCAGAACTTAAAAAATTATATCAACAAGAAAAGACTCCAATATTTGTAACAGGAAGAATTCTAAAAAATAAAGAATTAAAAGAAATTCAAGATTTAATTAAAAAGAGTATTAATGTTGAAGTTGAGTTCGATACACCCAAAGCCCTAGGGCTAAACGAAATACGAAGAACATATAATAGAGATGTAGAAATTTCAGAATCTAAAATCCATAGAGGTTCATTAAGATCTGGACAACGTTTAGAATATGAAGGAACCTTAATAGTATTAGGTGATGTAAATGATGGAGCAGAAGTAATTGCTGGGGATAATGTTGTAGTTGTAGGTAACTTAAGAGGATTAGCTCATGCTGGTGCCAAAGGAAATAAACAAGCTATAGTTGCAGCACATAGAATAGATACACATCAACTCAGAATTGCAAATATTATAAAGGAACTAGTAAAAGACGATGATGCGTACAATGTTGCATACACATATGCTTATGTTCATGAAAATGGAAGAGAAATAGTTTTGGAATAATGAAAGTGAAAAAGAATGTACTAAAATACGAAGGTAGTACATTCTTTTTTTGATAAATTGTGGATAACTCAATTTAAAAGTAATAACAATAAACAGATTATTAACTCATTATCTTTAATTTTTTCTTTATATAAAATAAATATGATAAATAATATTATTAAATCATCCACATATAACTTTATACCTAAAATATTAATACAAGCAGACGAATCTGTATCGTTAGTAGGCTTTGTAGTGTTTTCGGAATCTTTTTTGAAGTCTGCCTTAGTAGTATTTATTTTTTTAGGTTTACGAATAGAATTTTTATAATAATTGGAATATGGGGGAGGAAAGTTATACATTTTTATCACCATCATCTTTAAACATTTCTAATAATGGAGCTATATTTAACAATTTCATATATTGGTCTAATTTAGTTTGTCTACTTTCCCTAAGGTAAGGTTTTAATGCTAATAACAAATTAGAACGCTTATCATTATGGGAAGAGCTTATTTTATCCATTATTTCTTTAATCTTTAGCATTGTAGTTATATCTATATTACTACCTGAAGTACTTTCAGAAGAAGAGGAGTCATTAGAAGTTGATGACTTGTCAGTTGACTTTAGACTACTTAAAAGATCATTAACTTTATTCATATCTATATTGCTATTAGAAAAATTCTTAATTAAATCTGATAAATCATCACTCATAATAACCTCCTATACCTAGCTTCGTTTATAACTTATAGACACCAAAGAGTTGACTAAGTTTTAATTTAAATTATTTTTCAAGTTTTTTATGATTTCATCTTTATTCTCGGATTTCATAATTTTATTTGCGATTTCCATGCTTTTTTCTAAATCTTTTTTATCTACTTTAGATAACATGTTCATCAGTTTTGCCATATCTAAATTATCCATACAAATCACCTCTAAATATATATATGAATTTCGTTATATTATTATATTAAAAATGAGAAAAAATGTTGACATTAAAAAGATATATTTTTTAAAAGATAAATTTCCGCTAAAGCAAAAGATAAAAAATGGAGAAATTTACATAAAAATATTACAAATATGAGAAAACCATTGAAAAATAAGGAAAAAAAGTATATAATATTATTATATGGGATTATTATTTTTTTTAGGAGGAGAATATGAAAAGAGAGGTTGTTAATAAGTTAATAGCAGCAATTACTACAGTTTGTTTACTTATGACCTATGTGTCTACGTTAACAAATTCAGTTTATGCTGCCTATGAAGAGTTAGAAAAACAAGGTATTGTATCAAATAACAAAAATATAGAATTTGATGCATACTTTAAGCCAGATGGAACAAATAAACACAGTATGGAGGCAGAGATATCTGCAGAACAAAAATTATATGTAAAGGTAAATGTAAAAAATGCAGGTTACCTAGAGAATGCAACAATTTCATTCGAAAATCCAAACTTTTCGATTTCAAAAGCTTTTGCTCAATCAGAAAATGTAAAATCAGTTGACTATGATAATAATCAACTAACATTAAACCAAATAGAAAGCGGAAAAGAAGTGGAAATAGAAATACCTGTTAACTTTGTAAGAAATGATAATATGGATTTAACATATTTTTCTAGAGAAACAAAACTAAACTTAACAGGAACATACTATGATGAGAATGAAAAAGAAAGAAACATAAAATCTGATATTAATATCAGGTTAAATTGGACTGCAACACCAAAAGCAATATTAAACGAAGATGTTATAAAATACGGTGCTTATAATAGTAATGTGTATATGCAAACATTACTAACAAGTACATTAGAAGGTAATTCACTTCCAGTAGAAAGTACAAAGCTAGAAGTTACAGCGCCAAAAATTGCAAATAAAAATCCAACAGAAGTAAGAATATTTGCAAATACACCAGCAACAAATGGTGCAGAATTCACAAAAGATATGTGGTCTTATAATAAAGACACTGGAATTTTAGAAATTAATTTAGAAAATAAAGAAAATAATAATCAAGTTAATTGGAGACAAGGAGAAGATAAATTCTACATAACATATATTTATACAGATGTAACAGCTGAAGCAACTGTAGTTACTTTGAATGCAAATTCAAATATTAAAACATATGTAACAGAACAAGATGTTACAGCAAATGTTCAAAAAAATGTAGAATTAAAAGGCAATGTTAGTACAGTAGTAGATACAGAAGTATCTGCAACATCAGAAATTTATAAAGGATATATGTATGCAAATAACAAATACGAAACAGAATATGCATCAACAATATCTGCAAATATTGCATATACAGATGCTGTAGATAAATTAGTTATAAATGAAAATAATGCAACATTTGTTACAGCAAATGGGGCAACAATGCAAGCAGGAAACAACATGTACTATAAATCTATAGCTATTAACAAAGTTTTATTTGATAAAATTTTAGGACAAAATGGTAATATACAAATATATGACCAAAACGGAAATAGAGTAGCTGGAATAGATAAAAACACACCAGTAGATGCAAATGGTAATATGGTAATTACAATAAATCAAAATGTTACAGCTTTAAGAATAGAAACAACAAAACCAGAAACAGAAGGAATCATAACATTTAATATTAGTAAAGCTATAAAAGCTACAACAAACTTATCTAGAGCTACAATAACAAATATCCAAAGAATTGATACAGCAGTTTCTGGAAATATAGTAAGTGCAGATATGGTAACAGAAATGGCTACAAAAACAGAGACAACAAACTTAAAAGAAACAGCAACAAAAGCAGAATTATATATAAATAATACAAACTTAACAACAACAGCAAAAAATGAAAATGTAGAAATTAAAGCAATATTAAAGTCAAATGATTATACATGTGATTTATACAGTAATCCAACAGTTTTAATTACTTTACCAAGTGAAATAGAAACATTAGAAATAAAAACAATTAATTTACTATACAATGAAAATATCCAAATATCTTCATACGATGTAGTAACAGATAATAATGGAAATAAAGTAATTAGAATATATATGCAAGGAGAGCAAACAGAATTTGTTACAGATATAAGTAAAGGTATTAATGTTGTAATAAATACAGACATTACATTAAGAAAAACAGCAGCAAGTACAACAAAAAATGCTACTTTAAAAGTAACAAATGATAAAGCAATCCAATATGAAAATGATGGAATTGCTATAGTTCCAATGAATATATATGCACCACAAGGTGTTGTATTACTAAGTAGTGTAGCTAACTTTAGTAATGACAATGAAGAAATAGTTTCTTTACCAAATAAAGAACAAGCGGGAAAAATAGATATTAAATCAAATGCAAAAAATATAACAATGAAAGCAACAGTAGTAAACAACTATGGTAAAGATATTAAAAATCCAAAAATACTAGGAAGATTACCATTCCAAGGAAACAAGAAGACTGATGGAACAGAATTAGGCTCAACAGTAGATACTATACTAACATCAGGACTTACAGTTTCGGGAATAGCTAATAATCCATATACTATATATTATAGTGAAAATGGTAATGCAACAGCAGATCTAAATAATGCAGAAAATGGTTGGACGCAAAATGTAACTGATGCATCAAAGATAAAATCATACTTAGTAGTATTTAATGATTATGTAATGCCACAAGCCACATCTTTTGATATGGCATACAATGTACAAGTACCAGAAAACTTATCACATAATGAAAATGCATTTGGTACATATACAGTTTATTATGAAGAAGATGAAAATTCACAAACGATAGCAAAAGAAACAATAGCTCCAACAGTTGGTGTATCTACAGGAAAAGGACCAGAGTTAAAAGCAGAAATATATACAAATGTAGATAGCACAGCATCAACAGAAGATGTTATGGAATATAAAATAACAGTAAGAAATGATGGTGAGGTAGCAGCAGAAAATGCAAAAGTAACTGTAAACTTACCAGACATGGTAGATTATGCAGAATACATAGAAGAACCTATGGGTAATAGATATGAACCAAGACCTGACCAAAGAACATTAGAACTTTCAGTAGGAAATCTTGGAGTAGGAGAAAGTAAAGAAGTTTCATTTACAATAATGGCAAACAAAGAAGGAACATTTAAATTAGACTTTATACTTTCTGCAGACAACTTAGAAAAATCAGAACAAGTATCAACAGCAGAAGTACAAGTATCACAAGCAAGTTTCTATATTGAATTTACAACACCAACTCAAGATAATGTTGGCCTAGGAAGTCAAATTGAATACTATGTTAACATATCAAATGTAACAGACAAGAAGATAGATGATGTAGTAGCAACAATTAATTTACCAGAAAATGTTGAATATGTAGAAGCTTTTAGACAAGAATATGGCGGAGCAAACCCATCACAAGAAGATGTTAAATATGATGAAAAAGACAAGAAAGTAACATTTGACGTTGGAGACATAGAAGCAAACTCAGCTGCAAAATATAACTTTATCTTAAGAGTAAAAACTACTAAACTAGAAGATGTTAATATGCAAGTTTTAGTAAAAGGTAAAGATACTAACGAACAAAAAAGTTCAATTATAATACACTCAACTGGTGATAATAAATTAGAGATTACAACAGGAACAGATATTACAGAAGAATACTTACAAATTGGAGATGTTGTAACATATACGATAACAGCTAAGAATGTAAGCTCAGGAGTTATTAAAAATGTAAGAGTAGCTGCAACAATTCCAGATAACTTAAAATATCTAAATACAACATATTACTTAGATGATAAAGAAATGTTTAATGGTTACTTATTAGATAACAAAGTATCACAAACAACTATGGATTTAGATGCAGGACAAACACTTAAATTTGTAGTAAGAGCAGCAGTAAATAAAATGATAGATACTTCTAAAGAAGAAGAGGATGCAAATGTTGAGATAGAAGTATCTGGTGATGGAACAGAGGACTACAAAGACGAGATAAAAAATACTATCGAAAATGATAATATACAAAATTCTAATACATATAGAATATCTGGAGTAGTATGGTTTGATGAAAACAGAAATGGTACAAGGGATTCTGGAGAAAAACTACTAAGTGGAATACCTGTAACTATAGTTGATGCAGAAACAGGTAAAGCAGTAAAAAATTCAAACGGTAACGAAATAAGTGCTACAACAGATGATAAGGGTGAATATATATTAAGCGATTTAATCCAAGGTCAATATATTGTTAAATTTAATTATGACAATTCACAATATGCAATTACAGAATATAGAAAACAAGGAATAGATGAAACAATAAACTCAGATGCAATTAATACAACAGAAAATAATGGTGTAGCAATTACAGATAGTTTAACAATTACAGATACAAGTATGAGCAATATAGACTTAGGTTTAACAACAAAAGGAATATTCGATTTATCATTAAATAAAACATTAACAAAAATTCAATTAGCAGACGGTAAAACAACTAAAGAAGTTAATTTCGAAAATAAGAAATTAGGAAAAATTGAAGTTGATGGAAAACGTATAAATAGTACAAACCTAGTAATTGAATACACAATGACAATTACAAACAATGGTAATGTAGCAGGATATGCTAAGAAGATAGTAGATTACTTACCAAGCGAATTAGAATTTAGTTCTAACTTAAATGAAGATTGGTACTCTTCTGGAGATACAGTAATTTGTACAGCATTAGAAAATGAGTTAATAAATCCAGGAGAAACTAAAGAAGTTAAGTTACTATTAACTAAAAAGATGAACGAAAATGGAACAGGAACAGTAACAAACAAAGCAGAAATTACAGAAACATATAATGACCAAGGTTTATTAGATGAAAAATCAACAGAAGATGATACAAATTCTTCTGCAAACGTAATTATAGGAATAAAAACTGGTGGACCAGTAACTTATGTAGTATTAACATTAACAATATTAGCAATAGCAGCATGTGGAGCATATATAATAAATAAAAAAGTATTAAAGGTTTAGAAAGGAGGAAGGGAATATGAGAAAGTCAAAATTATTAGTATTATTAATAATAGCAATGCTTATACCGATAATAACAGTATTAGCATATCTTTCACCAAGTGCAGAAGCTAGTTCTTTTAACTATCAATATACTGCTTCAACAGCACCTCCTTTTGTAACTACAATAGATGGTAAATCAACCGAAGTGTACTGTTCACAAGCAGGTGGTTCACTATGGACTAGTTGGGGTGTAATAACATTCTATAGTAAATCTACACATGATATGTCACCAGGGCTAGCTTACGCATTAAGACAATGTTGTTCAATGAATTCTAGACAAAATTTAATTTGGATGACAGATATATCTGATAATATATCTGCTCCATCTTGGCATCCTGACTATGATGATGCATTAGTACAATATAACAAGATAGCAGGATTTAACGAATATTATAGTAAATTACAAGAATCAGGAAAAGATGTAACATTCGAAGAAACAGATGCAACACTACAAAGTTCAGAAAATGGGGTATTTAAATTAGGACCATTCAAATTATCGTTCTATAAAAGTGCCTATTCTGGAATCTCAAGATTATATCTACAAACAGATATTGGAACAGAAATAGAAGTTAGTAGAGTAAACTTTGGAGGATATACAGGTAGTGTATCAGATATAGCTTCTGGAGAAGAATTCTATGTATTACTATCACAAGAAGACGCAGGTAAAGCCTCAAAAGTTAAATTAGTAGCAGAGTATAAATACGAGGAAGCGAGTGGTACGTATACATATTTCGAACCAGATGATGCTCACAAAACAATGAGCGGACGTACAGTACAACGTTTAGTAACTATTGATTATACAGGTGGACCTCAAAAAGTAGATGATGATAGTCCAGAGATAGAATTAACAATAGATTTAGCTGGTAAAGTATTTAAAGATAACCCAGCAAGTAAAGATGGTAAAGAAGATGGTATATTAAGTACTGGAGATGAAATGTTAGAAGGAATCGAAGTAACATTATTTGACAGTACAGGAGCAGAAATCGCTAAGACAACAACAGATAAAGATGGTTACTATGAATTCTTAGATCAACCAGCATCTAAACAATACTATGTAAGATTTAAATATAATGGACAATTATATGAACCAACAACATATCAAAGAGTAAGTAAAGTAATAGATAATGCTGGAACATTAGGACCAACAACTATAGCAGAAAGGTCTTATGCAACAGATGGTAAACAAAATAGACAAAACTTCAATAATAAATTTACACCAGTAGATAGTACACATACAGTACCAGACAGAGATGATACTACAAATGCAGCATTTGATATTTATGCATATACAGGACCTAATGGAATGGAAGAGCTAAAACAATATGGAGTATCAAACTCTAAAGAAGAACTATTAAATATCAACTTTGGTATTAAAGACAGAGAACAATTTGATATGAACTTAAGAAAAGACTTAGTAAAAGTTGATTTGAATATTAATGGTAAGTCACATACATATGACTACCCTGGAGGAGAACAAGACTTAGAGGTTGATATAAGAGGTACAGATATACCAGACTATAATAGAGCAATTAGAAGTTCAGACTTACAATATAAAGCAGCAGAACAATATGATCAAGACGCAGATAAATTACAAGTATATGTAACTTATAAAATTCAATTAAAGAATCAATCAGTTGGTAAGATTACAGGATATGTAACAGATTTAGCAGACTACTATGATACTTCTTATGAATATGTAAGATCATATGATGAGAATGAACAAGAAATTACTTGGGAACAACAATCAGATATATCAGGAGCTGGAAAGACATATCATACAATGCATACAACAGCATTAGCTAACCAAGGAATTGATGATAAGAAATGGATATTTGTAGAATACAAAGTAACAAATGATGCTTTAAGAGCATTATTAGAAGAGAAACAATCTACTAAAGAAAACTTTGCACAAATATCAGGATATAAAAATACATATAGAGAAGACAGAAAAGACTTAAATGGTCAATTAATAACAAATGCAGGTGAAAATGCAGGATTAATTGATATAGATTCTACACCAGCTAACTTAAACCCAACAGATTCAGCAGTACAAGAATTTGTAGCATACTCTAAGACAGATGAATACCAAGCTTTAGGTGGAGAAGAAAAGACAAAACAAAGTATGGCAATCTTCGAAGATGATGCAGATGCAGCACCTGGATTAAAACTAATAGTTGACGATACAAACAAGAGAAGATTAACAGGTACAGTATTTGAAGATGCAGCATTAGCAGAAAAACTAGAAGAAGACAATGAAAGAATTGGTGACGGTGCTTACGAATATGGTGACAATTTAGTAAATCAAGTTAAAGTACAATTAATTTGTACAAACGGAGATGTAGAAGTAAAAGAAACAAGAACTAATGACCAAGGTGCATACGAATTTACAGATTATATTCCTGGTGATTACACTATTAAATTTACATATGGTGATTATGAATCTTTAGTAGCAGTACAACCAAATAACGAAATGTACACAGGTCAAGATTATAAATCTACAATATATCAAGAAGCTAATTATTCAGATGCATATTGGTATAACAATAATATAGATACAAAAATAAATGATGCTAAAGATGATCAAACAAGAAGGGAAGAAGTTAATAAATACAGTGAAGACTTAAAATATACAAATGCAACAGTATTAAATTCTACAGCCCAAACAGATGAAGCAACATTAAGAACTTTAGCAGATAATACAAATATGAATGCTAATACAGCTCAAATGAGTATGGAAATTGAATATGTAGGTCAAGAAAATACAGAATATACAGTAAGAAATATAGACTTTGGTATTATAGAAAGACCACGTTCAGATATATATGTAGAAAAAACAGTTTCAAAATTAAAATTATCAACAGCAGGTGATGGTCAAACAATATTTGATGCAAATCAATCTGTACCAAACTTAACATGGAAATCTAACACAAGAGAGAAAAGAGGACTAGTTCAAGCTACTGTTGATGAAAACTTACTACATGGTGCAACATTAGAATTAACATTTAATATAAAAGTAATAAATACAGGGGAGACAGATTACAAAGATGAAACATATTACAACACAGGTGTTATAACAGATGTAAACAACATAGTAACATTAGACCCAGCAGTTGTAGTTGACTATATATCTAATAATTTATCATTTGATATGAGTAAAAATTCTGGATGGCAAGAAATAACAGATAAAACACAACTAACATCTGGTGATGATCCATATATTAAAGCAGTAGATGAAAATGCATTTAACGGATTACAAAAAGTAATTGTTTCAACAACTGATAACCCTATAGTACAAGCAGATCCATTAGTACCTGAAAAGGCTAAGGATAAAGCAGGTAAACAATCTGAAACACCAACAGCAACAGTATTCTTAACTAAAGTAGTTGCTTCAGATGGAAGTACAACTGATGATACAGAATATGAGAATACTGCAGAAGTTGTAGAAACTATTACAACAAATGGTAGAAGAACATATAATGCAGATGTAGTTTCAATACCTGGTAACTATAATTTAGGAGAACCAGACACAGCACAATCAGAAAGAATTGCTATAGTTCCACCATTTGGTGCAGCAGACGCAGTAAAATATATACTAATAGGAATAGCAATTATCGGAGTATTAGGAGTAGGAATTTTCTTAATAAAGAGAAAAGTTCTAACAAAATAGATTAACAACCTAAAAGGGATTTGGGGATGTTCCTCGGGATTTGGGGACGTTCCTCAAATCTCTGTTTTTTGGTGCGATTTCTATTAAAAGTGTTTTGGGGGTTCTACCGGGATTTCCACACCGTCCCTAAATCCCTAATCCCTTAATTTAATCTCGAAAAATGTCGTACAGAAAATTTGGACATTTATAATATTTAATGATAGAATATACAAAAAAGAAAGGGAGTAGATATTATGACATATGGTGAAGAACTAAAGGACAAACTATTCAAAAAGAGAGTAAATGGTTGGTTTAAAATTTGTGATGAACTAAAAAAAGAAATCTTCGAATATAACGAAAGATATATGGAATTTTTAAACAACTCAAAAACAGAAAGAGAGATAGTTAAGAGTTCTGTAGAAATAGCAAAAGCAAATGGATTTAAAGATATAAACGAGGTAGAAAATTTATCTGTAGGAGATAAAGTATACTACATAAATAAAGAGAAAAGTATGTATCTTGCAGTAATTGGAGAAGACAAATTAGAAAATGGACTAAATATAATTGGTTCACATGCAGATTCCCCAAGATTAGATTTAAAACCGAATCCATTATATGAAGATCAAGAACTAGTATATTTTAAAACTCACTATTATGGCGGAATAAAGAAATACCAATGGACAACCATTCCACTTAGCATTCATGGTGTAATAGTAAAAGGAAATGGTGAGAAAACAGAAGTAAAAATTGGTGAAGATGACAAAGATCCAATCTTTACAGTAACAGATTTATTACCACATTTAGCAAAAGAACAAGAAAATTTAAAATTAAAAGAAGCAATAAAAGGAGAAGATTTAAATCTTTTAATTGGAAGTATGCCTTTTGACGAAGAAATTCCAGAAAGAGTAAAACTAAATATTTTAGCTATATTAAACAAAAAATATGGAATAGTAGAAGAGGATTTAGCAAGTTCAGAATTAGAATTAGTACCTGCATATAAAGCAAGAACACAAGGCTTTGACGAAAGCATGGTAGCAGCATATGGACAAGATGATAAAGTAAGTGTATATACATCATTAACAGCAATGATGGAATTAAATAATATTAAAAGAACAGCAGTATGTATTATAGCAGACAAAGAAGAAATAGGTAGTGTTGGAAATACAGGAATGGAATCACATGCATTTGATACATTCATAACATACCTATTAAATAAAACAGGAGAAAATAAAGTTAATTTATTAGAAAAAGTATTCTGTAATTCAAAAATGCTTTCAGCAGACGTAGATGCTTGCTTAGATCCTATTTATGCAAATGTTTCAGACAGACTTAATGCAGCATATATGGGGTATGGCGTAGGAATAAATAAATACACAGGTTCTGGTGGAAAGTACGAAGCATCTGATGCAAATGCAGAATATCTAGCAGAAGTAAGAAAAATATTTGATGATAACAATATAAAATATCAAATAACAGAATTAGGAAAAGTAGATGTAGGTGGTGGCGGAACTATAGCATATATTCTAGCTAACAAAGGAATAGATGTTATAGATTGTGGTATACCAATTTTATGTATGCATTCACCATATGAAGTTGCAAGCAAATATGATGTATATTCTGCATACCAAGCTTATAAAGCATTTTGGAATGCATAGGAATTAAGAGTCGTTCTTAAAATCCGGGTTTAGCCGGGATTTATAGAACGCTCTTTTTTATCTGGAAAAAGGGTTGGAGTTTTTGGTAAAATGCTTATATCCGATACTAAAAGGTGAACTAGAAAAGGGAAAAAAGTAATGTCCCAAAATCCCTATATTGCAAAAGCTGGAAAAATTGTGTATAATAGTATACAGAGTTTATAAAAAAGAGGAGAGAATTATGTTTCAAAAATTAGATGCAGTAGAAAAGAGATATGAAGAATTAACAAAATTAATAAGTGATCCAGAAGTAATTAGCAATCATAACGAATGGCAAAAATATGTAAAAGAGCATGCAGAGATTACAGATGTCGTAGAAAAATATAGAGAATACAAAAAAGTAGAAAAACAAATGGAAGAAGCCAAAGAAATGATGGCAGATAAAGAATTAAAAGAATTAGCAGAAGCAGATTATTATTCAGCAAAAGAGCAATTACCAAAATTAGAAGAGGAATTAAAAATGTTATTAATTCCAAAAGATAAAGATGATGATAAAAACATTATATGCGAAATAAGAGCAGGAGCAGGTGGAGAAGAAGCAGCTTTATTTGCTGGTACATTATTTAGAATGTATAATATGTATGCAGAAAGAAAACATTGGAAATTAGAAATATTAAACGAAAATGCAACAGAACTTGGTGGATATAAAGAAATATCTTTTATGATTACTGGAAAGGGAGCATATAGTAGATTAAAATATGAAAGTGGAGTACACAGAGTACAAAGAGTTCCAGACACAGAAAGTAGTGGAAGGATTCATACTTCTACAGCAACAGTTGCAGTACTTCCAGTAGTAGAGGATGTAGAAATAGAAATAAATCCAGCGGACATAAAAATGGAAGTATTTAGAGCATCAGGAGCAGGTGGACAACATGTTAATAAAACATCATCAGCAGTAAGACTTATTCACGAACCAACAGGAATTGTTGCAGAGTGTCAAACTGAAAGATCACAATTACAAAACAGAGAATATGCAATGAAATTATTACGTTCTAGACTTTATGAGATAGAAAAAACAAAACAAGATAATGCACTTGCAAATGAAAGAAAATCACAAATTGGAAGTGGGGACAGAAGTGAAAAAATAAGGACATATAACTACCCACAAGGAAGAATAACAGATCATAGAATAGGATTAAGTATATTCCAAATGGAAGATTTCTTAAATGGAAACTTGGATAATATGATAGATAGTTTAACAGCTGCACATATGGCAGAAAAGCTTAAAGGAAATGAAGAAGAATAAAGAGCAGAGAAAACCTGCTCTTTTTTATTGTTTTATGAAAACCCCCAGATAGTCTGGGGGTTCAGTAAAGCTTTAGC
>OLGD01002734.1_pt1 | contig 19016 bp, 25 predicted proteins | sample 1605311 | NCBI WGS metagenome assembly OLGD01 (sample SAMEA3888917, study PRJEB22519) | human gut metagenome | biome: human gut; feature: human-associated habitat; material: faeces | place: Denmark | collected 2010
ATCTTACAATAGACGTTAGTTTTACAAACTATATTTTACTTTTACAATTCACCTTTTTAATTTTTACAACATCTTTTATTAACGTTTTTGAAATATTGTCTGTTACTTCCGGAAATAAATAATATATAGAAGCTCCTAATTTTTCCTCTATTTCAGCTTGTACATTAAATATTCCTTGTAAGTTTTTTTCGGAAATATCTGTTATACCATATCTTAACATACTTTCCGTTCTTCTTCGTTCTATTGTGTTTATTCCACTTGCACTTCCCATATTATCTGCTATTTGCAAAATTTTATCATATATATTAAATCCATTTTTATTTATATAATCTGCAATAAAATCAATTTCATTTCTAGTAAGATTGGTATTTTTTTTAGTTAGGTTTGGTATTACTAAATTTCTAGCATAAAAAGTATGGGTTAAACACACCCTAGCCTCTTCGTCATACCCCAAACATTTTAAATAATTATATCCTTCTATAATATGTCTTAATCCTACATGCTCTCTGGCTCTTCTTCCTATGTCATGTACTAATCCCAGTACATACGCTTTTTTTCCATCTAATTTTAATTGTTCAGCTAATCTCTCGGCAACTATTGCAACATTTACCGAATGCTTTATCCATAATTCTTTGTTGTTTCTTGGTGCCTCTTCTAGTAGTTTATATGCCTCTTCTATCGATAATTTATCCATTATATTTCCTCCATTTTTTTGATTATATATTATAAAATTTTTTTATGCAATTATATTTTTTAATTATTGTAATTACTAATTAATAATTGTATAATACATTTAAATTATATGGAGGTAATAATATGAATATTGGCTTTTATCCAGGAAGTTTTGACCCTTTTACAAATGGACATTTACATGTAGTAAAATCTGCTAGCAAATTATTTGATAAAGTAATTATTGGTATTGGTATAAATTCTGTTAAAGATAGACGTTTTCCAAAAGAATTAATGGAAGATGCTATAAAAGATTGTTTAATAGAAGAAAATTTATCAAATGTTAATGTAATTTCATATGATAATTTATCAGTTGATGCAGCAATTTCTTGCAATTGTAATTATATTATAAGAGGCCTTAGAAACGATATGGATTATCATTATGAAGAAAATGTCGCTAAAATTAATGAAGAACTTTCAAATTTAGATACTATTTATATTAGATCTGGGAAATATGGTTTTATAAGTTCTACTATGATTATGGATCTTATAAATAATAATAGAGATATCTCTAGCTATGTGCCTAATTCTGTAATTAAAAAAATGAATTTAAAATCTTAAATATAGTAAAAAACTACTAAAAAAATAATTTTAGTAGTTTTCTTATTTTTATAATAAAATTTTATACATCATAAAAATATGTAGTTTCCAAATCGGCTTCATGAGTTAATAAAGCTAATGGATATTTCTTATACGCTTGACCTAAAGTGTTATAAAGCTCTTTTGGCTCTGTAAATCCCATATGCCATCTAATACAATATTTTTCTTCTACAGTTAATTTTATATATTCACTAAGCATCATTACAGATTTCTCACCATGTCCATATGGTATTGTATCATCAATTGTATAATATGGTACCTTTTCCCATACTCCTAAACTATTTTTTGCATTTCTATAATCAACTTTATAAAAATTAGCTTTACAAATATCATGTAATAATCCAATTATTATTAAGCTGTCTTGTGATACATTTATTTCTACTGGACAATTTTTTACTTTTTCGCATAATAATTTATATACATTTAAGCTATGTTCTAAAAGTCCGCCTTCATAACTCCCATGAAATCTTGTACTTGCTGGAGCTTTAAAAAAGTCTGATTTTTCAATAAAGTTAATTAATTCATCCATTCCCTCTCTATTTACGCTTCTTAACAACATTAAAAATTCTTCTCTCACTATTATATACCTCCATTTTCATATATTACGTATTCTACCAAATTAAGATATTAGATGCAAGAGGAACGCCTTAATATGGCGTTCCTCTTCTAAGATAAACAACAACATTTTCCAATACAATTTTTTCAAGCTGCCATGGTATTCTGTACTTTTTAGAAATTGCTATTGAATTATATCCTGCCAGCAAATATCCGTTATCACTAATAACCAATGGGAATTTTATTCTTTTATATTTCCTATAGAATTCATCTTGTTTTTTGAATTGACTACCAAGCTGTATGTCTGGTGATATTGTACCTATTAAATCACCTGATATCTTCTTTGATGTCCATTCTTCTGGTAAATATGGAATAATACCTCTTCTCTTATCCGTATTTTCCCTCCGCATTTCGAGACGTCTCATAGCAATCTTTTTATTTAAATAATTCTTATCCGTTTGATTAGTGCATTCATTTAATTGCTTTTGTAGTGATAAGATTTCGAAAAATTGCTCTGATGTTAAATCCCCCTTTTGCTGATCATTACATGTATGACACGCTGGTCTTAAATTATTTACGATTGTTGGTCCCCCTATACTTGTTGGAATTAAATGATCTAATGTTATTTTTGCACGTGAATCGTTTTGTCTTCCCTTTCCTCTTCTACAAGGCTTACCACAATACCAACATTTATCTGTGCCATATACAGCATATGCAATTTCATACATTAAATCATAAAAACTATTTAGCCGATAGATATACAAAATGCCATTTTTCACCTCTCCCATATTGCCAAATACAACATTGTTTTTTGGAAGCTCTAAATTCATAACAGCAACTCCTTTCAACATTTTTTTACATATTATCATATAATATGCAATTTATCCAGGAGTATAATAGCATTTTATAAACTTTCTTCATCAATAAGAGGAATAAGATTTATAGCTGGCTCTTCATATGGATGTGCTTCTCGTAATCTCTTTAATACTTGTTTTAATATTTTTACATCACATACCGTTTCTATTTTTTCTTCTTCCACAATTTCTAATTTCTCTTTTTCTCCTATATATGGATTAGATTGTTTATTTGGTATAAACGTTCCTTTAGTAATGACATTTGTTGTGCAATATGTATAATTGCCAATAACTCCTGCTCCTGCATCACAAATAGCTTTTCTTAACTCTTCAGCATTTTCTGTTGGTACTGTTACAGTAATTAATACTCTGTTTACTTCTATATTCATATAAAAATTCCCTTCTTTTATTAATAATTTATCTCCACTTTTCTCCGTTAATATATTTAGTTAATGCCATTATAAAAGCATCCTCTGTTAAATCAATTCTTGAAATTTTATTATGTGTTAATAATTGAATCCCTCCACTATGGTTATGTCTTTCTTTGTCTTCTCCTAGTACAGTATCCATAGCTTCACTTAAATTTGTATCTAATACTTTTTGTACTAAATTATCAGGAACTGGAAAAGAAGGACTTGCTCCATAACTTTCGAAATCATCATTATCTTCAATTACAGCTATATTCGTAATCATCCATCTTCCCAATAAATCATTTATTCCACTTTCTATTCCTAAAAATAAATCTGCTTTAATATTATTATTTTTAGCATATTCTTTTAAATTTTTTACTCTATTTTTAGCTCCTATATATATTTCTTTATTAACTGGTTGATCTGGTACATCAGAATTTACAGGTATTCCTTCAATTTCAACATTGTTAAAATAATTTTCTAATGCTCTTTTTGCTCCTTCAATTTTACCTTGATTTTTCGTTGCAATTAAAACTTTCATATTATTCTCCTTTAGATATTATTATTAATTACTTCGCCCAATTCTTCATATTTATCAGTAAAAGAATGATCTGCACCTTTTATAATTTGAATATTACATTCTTTTATATTATTTTTTAAATATTCTTTTACTATTTCTATATCTTGTGTTAATACACATTCATCCATATCTCCAAATACGACTAAAACTGGAACCTTGATGTTGTTTAATTCTTTACTTTTACTATTTACTCCTTCACGATATCTAATAAAATCTGCTTCTGTATTTGGTAAAAAGTCATAATAATATGTTCCTGCTGAGATTTTTCCATTACCATTTAAAGAAAAATTAAGCATTTGTCTTGGTTTACCTTCTTTAACTAATTTAGCTGATTCTGTTTTTAAATTATCATATTCCTCTTCTGATAAATATTTTTTACATTCCTCTTGTATATCACAAGGACCTAATAATACGAGTTTTTTTATAAATTCATCTATTTTATTATTATAATAATAAATCACTTTATTACAGCCATAACTATGTCCTTGTAATATTATTTCATCATAATTTTTCTCTTTTACAAAATTTATTGCACCTTCTATATCTAATAAACAGTCTTTAAATCTTTCATGACAACCACCTATGACTTTAAATTCATTTCCTTGTAATAACTCTGCAACAAAATTAGTTCCTCTATTATTAAAAGTCAATAAACTAATTTCTTTCTTTGTATATGTTTTAGCTAGAATATCTATAAAACGATTTTCATAAAAACTTCCCATAGACCATGAACTTCGATAACTATTGTATTAGTTCTTGTTTCTGGTTCATATATAATTCCTGGCATCTCTATTCCATCAATAGAATTCATTCTTACTAACTCTTGTTTCACTAATACCAGCCTCCATAAATTTATAGCAATATTTGTTTGCTAATTATATTTTCAGTAATTATATATCATTACTTGGCAAATTACTAGCGTCTAAAAATAAAAAGCTATACTTACTTTATATTTACTCTTTTATAAAGACAAAAAAAACTGATAAGAATATAACTTATCAGTTTTTTGGCTCCTTTGCGAGAGACGTTTTCGAAAAGTCTATCACAAAAAAAGTTACTTATTTCCGTTTCAAATGTAGTTATAGCAATACATTGCAAGAATTGTATGTACAAGTTGGCATTTTTTTGCTACAACTGTTGTTTATAATTTAACATAAATTTTTAGGTATTGCAACAAAAAATTAAAGATTATTTTTATATTTTTCTACTTCGTCATAAATTTCATTCCAATTATTTACTCTTACAATTTCTTTGTCATTAATATCAGCATTCATCTTTGTTGTCATTAAAATAGATTTAATACCATTATCTGTTAATTCTCTACAAGTTTCATAACTATCTTCTATACATAAATCAATTTTATTTTCTTTAAAAAATTTTAATTTATCACTTACATGCAAATTTAAGCTATCATATGGAATACCATAATCATTTAAGCTCTTTTTAGTAATTTCCTCAGTATCACAATTCTTAATATTCATTAATCTTGCTGTTACAAAATGTATAGTATCTCCTTCATCTTTCAATTTTCTAATTGTTTTATTCGCATCAGGAAGCATTGTGCATTCTTCTAATACATTTTTATAATACTTATCAAAAAAATCAAATTTCGTTTTTTCATCCCATCCATATAAAACTTTTAAATAATATCTATTTTTTATTAATCCAAAACTGTCTCTATTAGTTGGTATGCCGGATATTTCTTCTTCAAATTTATCTGCATATTTTAACATTGATTTTACTGTTAAAAATGTTGTGTCATCTATATCTATTCCTATTTTCATTTTTATCTCCTATCTTTATTTAATTATCCTATCATCTATATATTCTTTTGCACATTTCCTTATATCTTCCATCTTTTGTTTTGTAGTATCATTTTTGTATTCTATTCTATTTACTAAGATATCTATATAGTTATTCTCTTTTACATATTGTAAAGATATATTAAAATTCAAATCAAATATAAATGCAATGACGCAAACCCAATAATCAATTATTGTCTTTCTATCTTCTAATTTTATGCATTTATGTTGCATAAAGTCTTCATAAACTTTTTCACTAATAGTTTCATAATTGATTGTTTTTTCATTATATATTTTAGGAAACATATCTTCTAATTTGTCTTTTTCTTTTACTCTAAAATTATCAAGTTTATCGGCATCTCGAATTATTTTACATTGTAGTAGTTCCTTTTCATTTAGATTTTCTTCAATTTTGTATTTATTATGATTATATATTGCTTTGTATATTATATTATCATATTTATTTTCATCCATAAATTTTCTAATTAAGCCATTATCAAATAATACTTTTACACCAAATTCTGCATGTTCTATTTTTTTATCATTAAATTCTCCAAATTCTTTTATTTGCTCAAATCTTCCTATATCATGTAATAATGCTATGATCTTTGCTAATTCTATATTTTCTTTATCTAACCTTAATCCATTTGCTATATATTCACTTTTTTTAACAACTTCATAAGTATGTTTTATTTTTAATGCTATACTTCCATCATTTATATCATAGTTTTTTAAATATTCTTGAAATGATTTTTCGGCCAATTCAAAGTCCATAATATACCCCTCTTTATTTTATTAGTCCACCAGAACAATGAAGTTCATAAATCAATATATCGTATTTATATATTTGTTCTATTCCATCAAAATTCTCTATAATTCCATTGGTCTTAAATGTATATATGTATCCACCATTCTCAAACTTACTTATACCTCTTACTGGAATAACATTTTTATCTTCTCCAACTCTCATAAGTGCTGGTCTTAAAGCATTGTCCATTGCTTTTTCTCCCAGTGTATCATCAAATGTAACTCCGTAATAATTCATTCCCCATATTGGTTTATCACTGTCACAATATACAACTTCTTCTCCAATGAATTTAGTACCGCCAAAGTATGTATCATGATATATGTATTTTTTGTTATCAATTAGTTCTTCATAATGATAATCTGATGAACCTACTCTGCTTGACTTGACTTTTTCTATTGTACTATTAGCATAAGTAGATTTCTTTGCTTTTATTAAAAAATCAATAAATATATTATTTATCATATTTTCCATATCAATTATCCTCCATTTTTCATCGCATAATCTATAACTTCTCTTTGCTGTTCAAAATTTGCTTTTGTTACAGGTATTCTTGCATGCATTTTCGTTTCTAAAAAATAATTTAATGTATCAAATGCTTTTAATGTTTCTTCTGTTCCAGTGCCACTTCCTCCTGCACAAGCAATACAAATTATTTTCTTTCCTTTTATTTTTGATTCGTCATTGAATGCGTCACATCTTTTTAATCTATCAAAAAATGTTTTTGCTGATTCACTCATTTCATGAAAATAAACTGGTGTAATAAATACATAAACATCAAAATCTCCCATATGTTTATAAATTTCATTAAAGTCATCATTTTGAATACATATATGTTTATCTAAACATATCCCCCAACCTCTTTTACCACAAGCTAAACATTTTTGAATATTCTTTCTATTAATACAAATATGTTCTACATCATTGCCTAATTTTTTTAATTCTTTCTCACATTCTTCTACACAAGAAAAAGTTAATCCTATTTTATTTGGTATAAAACTATCTTCGTTTACTCGATTACTACTGAAACTTAATATTAATACTTTCATTTTTAACTCACTTTCATTTTTAATCTATTAACTTATGTTGATCTGGTAACCACGCTGGTATACATGTCATAGATATTACACAATACTCCGTATCATAATAATATTTTTCATTAGGTTCTATTAAAATAGCATCACCTTTTGAAAATTCAATCCTTTTATTTTCAAAATTTAATGTTCCTTTACCTTCTATAACATATATTAATTCTTTGCTTACAAGATTCACGCCATATCCTTTATCAGGATATCTCCCATTAATTGTTGCTATACCTAAATCTATTTCTTTATCATTAAATGAATATTCCAACGTTTTACACTTGGCACTATTCTTTCCTTTTAAAGCATTATCATATTTAATAATTTCCATTTTTTATTATCTCCTCTTCTAATTTTGCAACATAATGTTGCAATTTTTATATATGTTTATAGTTAAATTCATATAATCTCTTGTTTGCCAATTTATATTTTAGACCTCTAAAATAATATTATTAAGCCTATCTTTTAATTTTAATTTTCCATTATCTCTAAATGTAGATACAATCTCTGTAATTGGAACACCGTCATATTTTGTATCAATAATATATTCTCCATATTTGGCAAAACAAATAAATAAGCTATCTTTCTTTCCTTCAGTTGTCAATAAAGCTATTTCTCCACTTTTACTAACAGCATCAAATTCAATCATTCCATTATGTCCCTTCTTATCGTTGTAAATAGTTTTTTGTGCTAATGAGAATATGCATAGTGTTATTTCTTTTAATATATCATCATTAATTAATATATTAAATACATTTCCGAACTTAATCCACTCATTCTTCCAATCATTTTCATTTATCCCACAATATCCTTGTATCCTTTTGCTATTAGAAATATACGAATAATTATTATCTATTGCATTCTTTATACATTCCATTACTTTTCCTTTCTCCCTCTCCCTGTGAGCTACTAAATCTGCAAATTCTTCAATCAATGGATATTGTTTGTTTGGCTTAATAAAACTTCTTATAAATATTAAAAAACCTAATATATCAAATTCATCAAATTCTCTATTTTCTATCAATTTTTTATAATGCTCCATTATAAACTTAGCTTTTAAATCCATAAAATTCCTCCTATTATTTTATTTTCTGTTTTGTATTATTATAAAATAATTTATAACCTTTTACTTCATTATCTTCAAATTTAACATACTCTCTAATTACCAAATTAACAGACTCCAGTAAATGTTTTCTTTTTTCGTCTCCTTCTAATTCGCAACCATTAATTTTTTTATTCATTGCTTCTTGTAGATGTTGAGTATCACTAGAATATTCAAACACTTGGATATCAAAAAAATCCGTATCCTTATCTCTGCAAAATTTTCCCATTTTATTTATATTCAAAATATAAAAACATCTATTATCTAGTCCCCTTATTTGATAAACTGGTATTAATACGTCCTTATGGAGAATATACAAATTATTATTTTTATCAATACTTTTATAATCTTGCATATATTCATATTTTAAATTTATTGTATCATATAAATTATACTCAAAACTATAATTAGCTAATATTATAACTTGCTCAATATCTTTCATATTGCTTAGAAATTCTATAATATTACTGTTTGCATTAGGTAATTTTTTTAAAATATCTTTTACATACCTCTTCTCTTCACCATTTATAAAACTCTGTACAAAATTTGACTCAAAACCTGAAAAAATAATATTTTCATTGTTTGGCATTTTTTCTAATAAGAATGTTTTCTCTAAGATTTGGCTTATTCCTAAATAATTTTTTTCTCCGTTTAGCTGGTTTTACGATTTTTACATTATTATATTGTTTCATTAGATTATAAAGATTATTATTATCAATATAACATTGTATAAATTTTTTCTTAAACTCTGCTTCCTTTTCTTTACTAATATTCGTTTCTCTTAAATATTTTTTTCCATTCTCATCATACTCTTGTAGCATATCTTCAAATTTTAGTATTAAATTACTATTTTCATTACATCCTAGACTAAATAATTTATTTTTTAAGCTACTATTATATAATGATACTAAATCTCTATCTATTGGTAACTCTATATTATTATGTTTAAGGCATATATTGCAAAATAAATCATTCATATATGTACTTGTTTTAACAAAATGTGCCCCTTCAGCATTTAATATATCATATCCTTCCCAATTATCCCAATTATAAATACTATCTAAATCTAGTTTATGTGCATTAAGAAAAGCAGAAATTATGTATTTAAATGATTTATTGTTATAAAAATGAATAATTTCTTCTTTTATCTTATTTTCCTTCTTTTCAAAGAGGTATGAATCCATTGCATATAAATTACTACTGAAATGCATTAATATTTCTTGCAATGCATCTAAAATATTTTTCGGACTTTTAATTTGTTTTATATCTTGTTCTAACTTACTAATAAATTTGGTGAATTTTTTTCTAAACATATCATATCTTTCAACATCTTCAGAGGCTAATTCAAACATAATATTTACAATAATAATATTTAGTAATATCATCATGTTTTTAGCATTTTTATAATTCTCATTACTACTTTTTTTCAATTCGTAATATATATAGTTTAAAATCTCAAATAATTCTAGTTGTATTTTATTCATATCTAATTTTTCATTTTTATTTACTATATATGACAAACTTTGATACATTTCTGACATATACTCAAAAGAAATTAACTCATACTGTGTAAAAGAGTATAATAACATTTGATATATACAAGATGTTATTTCATTAAATATAATTTTATTTTCTAAAGCATTTGGATGATAACATAAATTATATAATTCTTCCCTAATGTATTTAAAATAGTTAAATCCTCTAAAGGTATAAAAAGAATGAATTGATTTATATACTTCTTCTAAAGTATAATTCTTATCAATACTAGTATTTATATTGTCAACTATAGCTTTATAAAAATCCACATATACTTCTAAATTGTTTTGTAATTCAGTTATTGAATGATTACATATTGATATTGTACATTTATTTTCAATTTCTTGAATCTCTTTTTTTACAACTATGTCTATATTATAATCTTCATATTTATATAAATTATCTAATATATTTCTTATATAGATCAATTTTTCAATAACATCTGTATCATTTTTATTATAAAAAATTTTGATTACAGGTGTTTTTGTTCTTGTGGTATATCCTTCACTTTGTAAAAATATTATAATGTTCTTTTTATTTATATGAATTTCATTATTTACTTCATTTTCTCCTATATCTTCCATCTTTATATTTATTTGAGACATTATATTCTTTAAATTATTTAACTCTTTTTTATTTAATTCTTTAATTAATAAATTATCACATGGTGGATATATATATACTTTTTCATAATCATCTGTATTTTCATAATGATAGTTTTCAAAATATATTCCACAATTAGGAAGATTTTTATTTTTTGCGATGTTTTCATTTGAATCAATATGAATTTTTAATGCTTGATTTATTATCTTTTTAGTTTCTTCTTTTATTTTTTTTGTAAAGTATATGCTATCAGAAAATAATCTTAATGTATTTATATACAAATAAGCAATGCATATTGCATATGTAATTATTAATATTCCATAATAAATATAATCTTGTATATAAAATAATGAAACAAAAGAAACTATTTGAAAAATAGTCATTGGAAATATATGAGACTGATTCATATATACATTTGCTGTTAAAAAATCCTTGCTATCCGAAATTTTTTGTGCAATAAATATAGCTAATGGTATCATTAAAGTTGATAAAGCCAAATATATGTTAAATGGTAAGTCATTACTTATTTTTATTTTATAACTTTTCATTATAAAAGAAATAATTACTAAAATTACTGTAGCAAAAAGGTAAAAATATGATATATAAATAAGATTTGCATAGCTTGGTTTATTTATATTTCTTAAAATTTTTTTCATTTTATTAATTATATTCTCAATATATTTGCTTATTTTTTTAATAAATTCCATAATTACCTCTAGTTATTATCATTTTTTTCCATTTTATTTCCTTCTTCTGTTATAATATACATATTCAATTCTTCTTCAGTAGGTAATTTTTCCAAAACTTCTTTTGGTAATGTTTTTGCAATTTTGTATGATGAAACACCTATCGGAGCATTTGTACTCTTTAAAGACCATTCTACCGATAATTTATCTTTTCCTTTACAAAGTAATAATCCTATAGTTTGATTATCATATTCCTTTTTTATTGTTTCATCAACAGCTGTTACATAAAAACTAAGTTGTCCTGTATATTCAGGCCTAAATTCTGTATTTTTTAATTCAACTACAATATAGCATCTTAATTCCAAATGATAAAACAATAAATCAATATAATAATCTTGACTTTCAGTTGATATTTTATATTGACTACCTACAAAACTAAAGCCTTTTCCTAATTCTAATAAGACATTCTTTATCTTCTCTAACATAGCATTTTCAATATCTTTTTCTATGTAATCATCTTTTATTCCTTCTAATTCAAAAATATATGGGTCTTTCATTACATCTCTTGCAAGCTCACTTTGTGTTAATGGTAATTTTTCATTAAAATTTGTTAATTTTTCTGCTAATACTTGTCTTTCATAAACTCCAGAATCAATTTGGTGCTCTAAAACTGTATGTGACCATCCGTTTTCTAAACATTTATTGGCATACCATTTTCTAATTTCAAAATCTTTTATTTTTTCTAATAAAAGCATATTATGAGACCATGGTAAATTTGCCAATGCTGTTGGCAAATTTGATAAATCTTTATATTCTTCATAAAATTTTTTCATTCTCGATAAGTTTCTCTCTGAAAAGCCATCTGTGTTTGGAAATTCTAACCTGAGCGAAGTTGAAAAAATCTTGATAAATTGATTTCCATATCTAGCATTTTCACTGATAATCTTTCCTAATCTAAAATACAGCATTATAAGTTCATTATTTGCATGTTGCATTACATTATATCGTGTTGCTAATATATCTTGCTTAGCTTGTAATATTAAATCCTTAAAATCTTTTTCTAGCATAGATAATATCACTCACTTTCTTTTTTTATTATTAAAATTTTTAATTCGCTTTTTAATCAATACTTTTATCAATTTTGCCAATAGTATTGGCAAAATTGATAATTTATAGACTTATTCATTTTTATTTACTATACTTTGTTACAAATTACGAATCTATATTTCTACTTCGAATTCTACTAATAATTTCTTAACATCTTCTGCTTGGTTTGGTATAATTCTTCTACCTTTTATTCCAATTTTATTCGCTGTTTTATAATTTTCTTCTGATGGATCATCATCTATAAATAAACATTCTTCTGCATTCAATTTATATCTATCTAGAAGCAATCTAAATACTTTTTCATCTGGCTTTATCAAATGTTCATGTGCTGATATAATAATCCCTGTACATAATGAAAAGAATTCATCCTTTTTAAAATATTCATATGTTAAATTAGCCATATTAGATAAAACAAATAACTTGTATCCATTTCTCTTTAATTTTTTTGCTATTTCTACAATATCTCTATTAATCTCTTGCTCTTTATACCATTCATGCAAAAAATTATCTGTTAATTTTTGATATTTAAATTCATTTCTTTTATTTATTACTTCTATTGCTTGATCATTAGTAATATTTCCTAAATCCATTAGTTCCCATTCTGGAGCATGAAAAATTTCATCATATATGTATTTTATTTCTTCTTCTTTTTTAGTGAAGTTATTAATAATTTGTTCCTGATTATAATTTATAATCACATTTCCTAAATCAAAAATTATATTTCTTATCATTTTCTTTTCCTTTCATATCAATTTTTAATAATAGTATTAAATAATTTCTTTTTGGGTTTTTTAATTCTTTTAACTCTTCTATCCCATTTTCTTTTTTTAAAAAATGTAATTTTCCAAATTCTACCTCTAAATTGTTTTCTTTTAAATATTTATAATAACTTTCAAAATATTTTTTCACTTCTTCTGCTGTCATTTTTGTTTTAGCTTTTGAAAATAATTGAACACCTGGTTGCTCGTTATCTTCTGAAACATAAATATAACTTATTTTATTATATAAAATACTTTTTTTATCATTTAAATCTATATTTAATTCTTCTCTTGCTTCTCTTATTATTGTTTGCTCTATTTCTATTTTTTCTCCAACTATATCCGTTTTATCTATTCCTTCACCTGTTACTTGTAGCATTGTTGGATATGAAGTATTGTCATCTAATTCTCCGACTATATAATATCCATCTATTGTTTCTAGTAAGCAACCAGCACTTAAATTTTTGCATTCATATCCTTTTGGACATCCCATTCTTTCTCCATATAGATAATGAGCATAATCTGATTTTTTACAAATTATTTCTACTTTATCATCTTCTATATTACATTCTGAAACACAAAGTACTTCTCCATTCCAGATATTTGCCCCTGTTTTTTTCATATTTTCAAAATTTTCATTTATTTTATTTTTTAATTTAATTGGTAATTCTATAACTTCATTTTTTAACATTATTTGTATTTTTTTATTTTCAATTTTATATATCATAATTCTCTCCATTTTGAAATTTGCAACGGAGCGTTGCAAATTTCATATTTTTATTATTTATATCATAAAAATGCTATAAATACAATTATTTTCCAGATATTATCTCTTAAAATACATAAAAGGTTGCTACTTTTAATAACAACCTTTTACATTTTATCTACTCAAATTTCTATTCTTTTTCTTTGTTTTAGTAACTTCTATCTGTTCCAACTTCATTTGTTTCTCAATTTTTATAATTTCTTTAACTTTTGGTATATCTACTAAAATACAATTTGCAGTTTTCAAATTTTTTCTGTAAATATTTAAAACATTTGTACATACATCTCGTTTTGTTTTATATTCCTTTATTAAATTATCGTCTGTACAATTTTTCAATTTATTTCTATATTTTTGTCTTATATTAGCAACATCTTTCATATTTTCTTCAGTTTGTAAAATATAACTTTTTACATCTTCTATTGTTTTTATTTTTTCTGTTACAATAAGTCTAATCTCTTTAGAATATCTTTCCATTTTTCTAACTTCTTGTTTCATTTCAGGAGATAATGGCTTGTAATTTTTTCTTTTTGGTATTAAGCCTAATAAGTGAAATAATAATAGAAAAAGTATATCAATTCCTTTCATCTTACTTATGTTCTTTAGATTTCCTTTAAATTTATAAACTTTATATTCCTTCTTATTTCTTTTAGGTTTTACAAATTCTAAATATCTGTTTTGCATATAATATGGATTTTGATTTACTCTACTTGCAATATTCTTTGGCAAATATTCTTCTCCTAGATGATACATTCTTACTGCTTTTTTATCATTTACTGAACGAATTGTAGGATATTTTCTATTGTAGTCATCATTTATGATATATCCTTTTTTAAGCATTATCTTTTTAAATTGAGCATAATTTATACACATTTCCATTGCCTCATTAATCGCCTGTCTCATCAAATTATATTTCGTTGGCTCTCCTCGTTTTTCTGCAAAATAGATATTTCTTGGAGTTTTACCTTTTGGCTTTTCAATTACTGTTAAATTATATTCTTTGCATAATTCATCTGATAATTCTCTAAAATGATAATATGCTCCTTTATTGCAATTAAATTTCTTTCCAGTAAACATATTAACTGAATTTACAACAAAATGATTATGATATGTGCCAGTGTTAAAGTGTGTAGCGACTATTACTTGATATTCACTCCACATTTTTCTAGCAAGTTCTACTCCTATTTTATATGCTAATTCTGGAGAAACTTCTCCTGTTTTAAAACTTTGATATGCGTGATAAGCAATATTTCCTGTGCATTTATCAAATCTTTTTTGTACTGATACCATTTCTTCGTATGCAGTTTTAGCTGTGCAATTAACTCCCGTTACATACATAGTTTTTTCATTTTTATCAATTGTTTTTTCTTCATTTTCTGCATATTTTAATACTTGCTTTAAATCCGAAAAGATTGTTTTTTCTGGATTTTTTGCATAATTTACTACACGAGAAAGACTATCTTTAATTGCCCATATTTTCGTTGTTGCCATTGTCATCACCATCTTTTTTGTAATTGTAAATATCTAAAAAAACACTTTGCATTTTTGTTATTTTCTCTTTTATTTCTTCGTCATTTAGATAAGGAAATTCATTTTTTAGTTCTACAATTCCTGTATAAATTTTATAAATATTTTCATCTGGTATTGCATAAATTTCTTGTTGTAATCCACATTTCCTTAAATATGCTGATAAATTCAATCCACTTTTTTTAGCATTTCTTTTTAATTTTTTCTTTTCATTTTCGTTTACTCTAACATTAATTCCAATTGTTCTATTTCTCATATTTTTTCACTTCCCATCTTTATAAAATTTTATTTTTTCTTTAATAAAATCTTTATTTGAATTTTTGCTTTTTTGTTCAATTTTCAATTTTCTAGTAGGGGTTATAGGGGAAGATTTTCCCCTTTCAGCATAAGCTGTCGGTTTTGTGGCAACACAAAACCTATGCTCGCTACACTTATAGACATTAAATTTGTATATACATTCGTCTTTACACTCCTGCTAGCAATTTCTTATCCATAAATTAATTCATTTAATACAATTTCTTCTGCTGTATTTCTAAAGTTATTCATCATTCCTACCCAATAAAGTTGGTCAGTATTTTTCATTTCTTCTGTTAAACTATTTTTTTGTTTTAATTGCTCGATTATAACCTCAATTCTTTCCTCTGCTGTTTCTTGAATTTCTTTTAAATGTTTATTTAATGTTCCGTTTATAAACATTATTGTATATTCAGCTTTTCTATTTTCTTTTAAAAATTTTAATCTTGCTCTACCATATTTATTTAAAATTATTTTTTCTTCTTTCTTTAAAATTAAATTAGGCACATAGTAATCTCCAACTAACCTATATTCAATTCCAGTTTTTTCATCAATATAATTTTCTTTTAATTCTTTATTCTCCATTTTCAATTCCTCCAATATATAATTTTTAACTAACCTTTACTTTTTCTTTTACCCTAATTGCTCCTACAATTCTATTTGCTTTTTTCTGTGGATATTTTTTATCATCTGTAACTAATTCTACTAATTTAAAAAGTTTTTCTCCATTATCATTTGTTTCATCTATTGTAAGATACTTTTTCTGGTATCCTTTCTTTGGTTCATCTAATCTTGCCACTTCATAATAAGATACTTCGTAATATTCATTTAATCGGTTAATATATTCTTGTAGTTCTTGCTTGTCCATCATAATTGTTGTTCTAACATCTTTATCTTTTTCATCTGAAATAGTCATATCAAACATTCCATTTTGCATTAGTTTATATATTTGTTCTATAAATGTATTTCTTAATTTTATATTTACTAAGTTATAATTACCTTTTTCATCTTTTTCAATAGTTAAGCTTTCTAAAAATTTTGAAATAAATTCCTGCTTTTCTTCTTTATTTTTGCTTTTCCATTCTGCCATAAGCATATCGTAAAATTTATTTGAACAAATTAACTTTTCTTTTTCTACATCTCTATCTGCCATTAAATGTTGTGGATTAAATGTTTGCTTATTTATATCAATACTTTCTATTCTTTTTTGTTCTAATAATGTTAGTTTTTCATCAATTACTTTATACTCTCCAGAAAATTCTTCTACATCAACAATACCTTTTACATAAGCATCTTTTATTCTATTTTTCTGACTTTGTAATGAAGATATTTCTTTATCAAGTTTTTCTGTATTTCGTTCTTTTTTATCTGCTAAAACAGGATAAAAATATTTCTTTACTGTCATATCGTATTCAATTAAATCCATTATAAATGGCATAACTAAATTTTCTATTAAATCTTCTCTTAAATAAATTTTACATTCATTACAATGATAATACATATATTTTTTCTTTTTACCACCTGAGCCTTTACATTGCATAACCTTGCCACATTTAGGACATATCATCTTTTGCATAAAGATATATACCCTATCTCTGCAAAAAGCTCTTTGATTCTTTTCTTTTTGTATTTGCACATCTTCAAACATTGCTCTTGAAATAATTGGTTCAACAACATTCATATAGACCACTGTTTCTTTTTCCTGAATATTTTTATATTTTTCAAAATCTCCTATATAAATCTTATTACTTATTATTTTAGCAATCGTTGTATCTTTCCACTTCTTATTTGTTTGTGTGGGTATTCCTTCATTATTTAAAATATTTGCTATTGTTTGATAACTCTTTCCCTCTAAATACATATTGAATATTCTTATAACTAAATCTTTTGTTGTTTCATCTATTACCATTTTCTTATTTTCTCTTTTGTATCCTATTGGGCAAGTTCCGAGGCACATGTCCAGATTTAATTGCTCCTGTCATTCCAAATTTTGTTCTTTCACTTACTATCTCTAATTCTAATTGAGAAAGAACGGTTAACATTCTTACAAAAAATCTTCCATTTGCAGTGCTAGTATTTACATCATCTCTATCACAAATAAGATAACAATTATGCTTTTCTAAATCTGATATTAGTATTTCTAAATCTCTAACAGACCTTGTAACTCTATCTAGTTTATATGCTACGATATAATTAATTCTACCTATTCTCATATCTTCTAGCATTTGTTGAAAAGCTGGCCTGTGTTCCATATCTTTTGCTGATATTCCTGCATCTTTATACACTTTGTAAATTTTGTATTCCTTATATTTACATAGTGCTTTTAATTTTTCCTCCTGTTCTCCTAGACTAAATCCTTCTCTTGCTTGATCTTCTGTACTTACACGAATATAAATTCCTGCTATTTTTCTTTCTTCATTCATTACAAAATTACCTCCTTTTTCTTTTAATGAATAGAAAGACACTATAAATGATTATCTTATGGCTTTAGCCATTAGAAATCATTATATGCATAACGCAAAAAAGTGCCACATAGCATATTTGTTTAGCTATTGACACTTTAAAATTTTTTTATTGTTTTAACTATCTTTAATTTTCTTTTATACATAATTAATAAATCAATATAGTACAATTTTTTAAAACTCTAAAATATCAACGCTTTGACTTGCTATACTATGTTTTCATTAAATTTTGATAGTGGATATTTATTATCCAAACTACCTATGTAAAAGTAATCTTGTTCATTAAAGAATAAATATAGCTTATCTTTAATAATTACTCGGTGTGGCTCTACATACGCTAGATTGGTATGTTCCACAATTCTTAAGGTACCATTGATAATTTCTGGTTTTACCTTTTTCATTTTGCAAGTCCACTCAATTTTAGAGAGTAATTCTTTACTCATATTGATTTCTTTTTTAATTATATGTAACATAATACCACAAAAACCTCCTTTTTTCAATATTTTTGGTCAAAAAAAGACCGTTTCTTTTGAAACGGTTTCAGTTTTTGTGTTCATCAAACTTTTTGTAATCTTGAAATCAAGTTATATCAAGGCTTTTAAAAAGTTCGACGAAAACTCTTATTGGCTCCTCTTGTTGGGCTCGAACCAACGACCTATCGGTTAACAGCCGAGCGCTCTACCAACTGAGCTAAAGAGGAATATATAAAATCTAGCGAAAGCCTATCTTCCCAACAAGGTAACTCGTAAGTATTTTCGGCA
>OLGD01002738.1_pt1 | contig 18982 bp, 21 predicted proteins | sample 1605311 | NCBI WGS metagenome assembly OLGD01 (sample SAMEA3888917, study PRJEB22519) | human gut metagenome | biome: human gut; feature: human-associated habitat; material: faeces | place: Denmark | collected 2010
CAAAACTTGAAAATCAATAAGCAATGAGAATAAGAAAGAAAATCAAAGAAGAAAAAGAAGCAATAAACGAAAATCAGAAGAGAACAATAAATGAAATGAGAATTGCAATCAAAGAAACAATTCAGAAAGTGAAAAAGAGAAAGAACAAATCAAAGTAAAAATAATCAAAAACAAGAATAAAAACAAGCAAAGAACAAACAGAAAAACAAAAGAAAAATAATCGAAAATCAATAAGCAATAAATTGCAAATCGATAAAATGAAAAAATAAGAAAGTGAAAAAGAAAGAGAAATGAAAGAATAACAAAGAACAAACAGAAAAATGAAATGAAAAAAGAATAAAACCCAAAAACAAACAACAATCTAAACATATCAAAATTCAATTAACAAAACACATAACACTTCAAAATTAACACTAAAAACAACTCAATCCAAAACAAATTCAATCAAAAGATCATCACATCAAAACATCAAACTCTAATTCAAAAAAATATACTTCAATTTAAAATTAAATTAATTCGCATATAATTTCAATATCAAATATGATTTCAAACAGAAATCAAAAACTTCAAGAATTAAAAAGTAAAATCATTGACTCTTTAACGAACTTTTCAAATCGTAATTGCTTACTTAATCATCATACTGATTGATGCGCAGGGGAATATGACTTAGCGATTGAGTTCCCCTGCGCGAATGATCGCTAGCACATATGTCTCATAAGAGGGTATTTGAGAAACTTGTGATACTTCCATTCAAACATGAATATTCTAGCAACATAAAATGATATTCAATTGTTGCAATGCAACTCATCCACATTGAATGCTAAAGTTTTGCAAAGAGAGTTAGTAAAAAAGCAGCAGGCATAATAGGTATTATCAATTATGAGATTTCTTCCAAAGGAAGAATCCACCTCAAATTAAGTTCACGCATCTAGAAATATCAATGGATAACGCGCGAATGGATTGGATTAGTTTTTAATAGTGATTTGTAATAGGGGAAGAATAGAGGGCTCATGGTCTAGCGGTTATGACGTCGCCTTTACACGGCGAAGGTCGCCGGTTCGAATCCGGCTGAGCCCACCATTGTTTTTACTAGAGCCAGCAGTGACATCTGTGTTTTCTTTAGACCTGTCTATTTTCTGCAGAAACGGAGCCTTGTCCCTCTTTTGTCCATAAATATTATTCGGTGAATTTAAGAGATAGCCTAAATCCTGTCTGCAGCCGTATCTACTGACGGTATTTGGTGTGCATCCAAAGTTGCTAGAATGCCGTCACTGCATCTCAAAAAATATGTTTTTTCTCAGTAAATCTGCTTTCTAAAACCGCTTAAACTGCAATTTTTGGCTTCATGGATCGAAAAATACATTAATTTATCGTGTAATACACGTCAAATCATTGTAAATACTTAAAATATTAACAAGGAATGTCGGTGTATGACACAAGAAAAGAAGAAGTCGCTAACAGTCACACTTCCGCCTGATGTGATAGAGTATCTCGGAAAGAAAGTAAAATCAAGAGAGTTCTCAAGCATGTCTCACGGAGTAGAGGTCTGTGTGTTAAAGTATATGAAAGCAATGGAAGAAGAGGAGAACTAATCAAACAAAAGTCGTAGTCAGTAAAAGGAAGCTAAGCAGATATGCTTAGGTTAAAATTTACATAGCCATCGGTTGGTGCAACATCTATTTGATGTTTTGAAGACTGCCGTCTGATTTGGTGGCTATTTTTAATTTTTCTCAGAACATAGAATATAGTTAATAATCTCAGAATAAGCAGCCATGATGCTGAAATTAAAATTTATCATTTGTTGTTATGTTACGGTGGACTGATTAAGGAGGAGACTTGTCCACCGCAGTGTTCGCTTTGGGTGTATCTATTTCCATCGTGTGATCAATCATTCCTGCTTCTTCTTACAGTTGCACCCCCCTCTGTTTGGACAGAACATGCAATTACATTCTGAATCATCTTTATCGATACAAATCACCGCCAAAGTTCCAGACTACCTGTTTTTTTCTTCCTTTAGATTTTACTGCGTTTGTTACCATGTGTTTACCTCTGAGAGTTTAGGAATCCCTAAATCCTATAGCACACTAATGCTTAATAAAAGTTTTGGTATGCCTAAATTTTTAAGAATAATGGACTGAAATTCTACTATCGGATAGAAATGTCTAAAAATTGAAGAAAAAGTGTGTTTGTTGTATTTTTTAGAAAAACATGAATAGCTATAAATACAAATGGAAAGTTTACTTTCCATAACGAGTTAAGAATGCATGAAAAATAATTTAGAAAAAATCAGGAAAGAAAGAAAGATCAAGCAAGAAGAGCTAGCTGATGCTTTGGAGGTATCCAGGCAAACTATCGGATCTTTAGAAAACGGGAGATACAACCCCTCAATACTGCTGGCTTTCAAAATTGCAAGATACTTCGGAATGAGCATTGAAGACATCTTCATCTATGAGGATGAGGAAAAATAAGCGTTGAATTTCATAATCAATCGTCTGCCAGTCATGGCGGTTCCTGAATCTGTGAATTTACAAACTTGGCTCGAACATCTTGGAGATGGCATTAATGAATGAAAATTACCAAAAGATAGTGTATACTATCCTGACAGCCGCGGGAATAATCCTGTTTACTCTAGGATTTACCGTGCTCTCGCCGGAAGAGCATTCCAGAATCTCTGGAATATTCATCGGCATGGGTGTAGGTTTGGCAGCCGCAGGTTTTTCGCTGCTGATCGCATCAATCTCGAACTCTAAGCTGCCGGAGGACGTTAAGAAAGTAAAAGAAATTGAAACAAATGATGAACGCAACACATTGATCCGAGAAAAAGCCGGTTACAAAACATGCATTGCTATGAACTATGTATTGTGTATATTCATTGTAGCAATAGGACTCATGGGTGCAGACATTGAGATAATACTAATGGCCGTAGCAGTACTGGTAATTCAGATTGTTCTGGTAATCTACTATTCAAATCATTATTCAAAAACGATATGAGGCCTTGCCTCATACTTTTTCAATTCTGCGTTTTTCCATATATGGAATGAGATAGTCATATCCTTCTTTTTCCATATCATCTAAAGGGATAAATTTCAGTGCCAGACCATTTATGCAGTAACGCAGTCCCCCGCGGTCCTTGGGACCGTCCTTGAATACATGTCCTAAATGGAAATCTCCAGAGCCGCTTCTTACCTCAGTCACCGTGGCTGTTCCAAACGGATTGAAAGTTTTCTCTGCCACTGCACTGCTGCGTATAGGCTTACTGAAGCTGGGCCAGCCTGACTTTGAATCAAATTTATCAAAAGAAGAGAACAGAGGCTCGCCTGTCGCAGCATCTACATAGATTCCTTCTCTTTCATTTTCGACATACTCGCTGGAGAAAGGCAGTTCTGTATAGCCCTTCACCATAACATTATACTGCTCCCTGCTGAGCCTGTCTGAGAGATCAGCCTGGTTGCTGTAACGATAATTTCTAGCAGTCTCAAATGCATCAGAGCCCAGATGGCAGTATCCATGAGGATTCTTGTCCAGATATTTCTGGTGGTATTCCTCAGCTGGATAGAAGTTCTTCAGAGGAAGAACTTCCGTCATTATCTGATCCTGATAATGTTTCTGCTGTTCCTGAATGAACTCCGTAATCTCTTCTTTGTCCTGCTGATCTGTATAATATATGCCGGTGCGGTATTGAGTGCCTCTGTCATTCCCCTGCCTGTCTTTTACAGTTGGATCAACGGCGGCCTTAAAATAAAGTTCAAGAATTCCCTGCAGAGGCAGAACCGAGCCGTCATATTTTATCCGTACAGTCTCGGCGGATCTTGTTCTGCCGCTGCATACTTCTCTGTACGACGGATTTTCAGATATACTGTTTGCATATCCCGCTTCTGTTTCGATCACACCGTCCACGCAGTCGAAGAATTTCTGCATTCCCCAGAAGCATCCACCAGCCAAGTATATCTCTTTCATAGAACCTTTTCTCCGAGCTGTACGTATTTCTAAGTCACTTAACTTTAGAACATATCTGATATTAAGCGATAGAACCGTTATACTCCGCCTCAGCAGAGATATGCCTGTAACTTACCGCTCTTCTTTCCTTCCGTCTGCTACATTCATGCTGAGTGTGTAGTACACCTCCATTGCTTTGTTCATTATCTCTGATTTTGTACCATAGCCGCATTGATGGAGTATATCGAGATACTGAAGCGTTTCCTGTCTAATCACATATGTCCTCTTGGAATAGTACGGAGGTGCCATCAGGATGCCTCCGTGCTGCAGCAGTTCTGCACACCATTTTGTGAAGAGTTCAAAAGGCATTCCGGACACTCATCTCCTCTGTCAAATTCCTGAAGACCTGCTCTTTGAGCCGCTTCAGTCTTTTCCAGATGCGTTATCCTTTCCAGATGAGGGTATTTCTTAAAGTTTACCACTGATACTCTGCACCCATTAATCCGTTTCAAATCATCCGTATTGATGAAATCAGACGTATTCAGCGGCTTTGAATTTTCCATTATGAAGTTTCCATCCAGTTCATCAAAGATTTTCAGCAGCGATGCATTATCTTCGTAGCAGTGATTATAACTGTACCAGAAAATTTCTCCTCTCATGTCTGAAATTACATCCTTAGACTGAGACATGGCCCAGAGTGATGCTAGAAAACTTGCATTCAGCTGATATCTTCTTTTGTCCGGAAATTCAATCAGAATGAATTTTTGATACATGTAAGAATCAGCGCCGCGTATTGAGATCTCTCTGCATTTCTGTCTGCGGTTTTGAGACAGAACCTGCATACGCTTCGAAGTCTGATACTGTCTTTTGGCACCCAGGGCATTCATTGAGTTCCCTCCCCGGGAAAATTTGCCGTCTGCCAGTTAATTGAATAATCTTTACTGATTCTATGATACTCTTCCGTAAACTCTTCAAGATCCAGCGATCCGCTGTTTATTGAGTTGTCCAGAAGCTCAGTCAGCAACCGTCCATACACACGATGGACTTCTTCCAGATGGATCTTCAAATGAGATCTGTCTGTAAAACTATGCGAACGTATACAAACGGGACAAAACAGATTGTGTCTGTTTTCGCAAAGATCCGATCCCTTTGAAACGTTCTTACCTGAAATATCTACTTTTTCATCGCCTGTTTTATTGCAATTATCTGTCATGATACACTCCGTGTTTAGCTAAATTTGCTTGCTATATTTTCGTTCTAACGCTCGGCCCGAGTTTTGAGCATGTCTGCTTTTTTGTCATGTACTCATCTCATTTTGTTTCGGTTAATGCATAGCTTACCGGGGTCTGAGCTCTCTCATTCCGATACCTAGCATTTACCTTACACACAACTCTGCACACTGCATTACCGTTGTATGCGTGCATATTAAAAATGCGCACTCTTCGGCATGCATCACTCATATTTAAAACTATTGATAAATTTAAATGCAAATTTTGTACATCGATAGCCAGTACTCATAATTCGTAACGCTGGATGAAAAACATTAAACAAAATTAACGATGATTAATTTTAGGTGTAATTAAATGATATATTATTTTTGTCAACTAGAATACAATAAAATGAATAATATCTGCATCAATTATACGAATATCTTTAAATAGTTAGTACTTGGAAATTTTTAAAATCTTACTTGTCGTATTTTTATCGAAAAGTACCTTCGTTATACTCGCGCGCGCCTGGGAGCGCACGTAAATCCCTGCCCGCAAATTTGTCAAGTAATTCGGACGTTTTTGAAGAGCTTCTTTTGAAAAATTTGATTAGTTTTTCACAGAAAGTAAAGGGGAAATGGGCTTGGTTAACGCCCCAAAATCAGCCCTTTCGAGCGCCCTTTCTGTAGAAGAATAATGCTAATGCAACTAAGGCAATAACTGCAACTATCGCAGCTGCGTAATAGACGTTATAGTCCGGGCCTGCTTTGGTGTTAGAGCTCTTTTCCCAAGCGGCCGTGAGAACGATATCTTCATCCACCTTCTCGTTAAAATCGTACAGTTGAGTGCCGTTGTACCATCCCTTGAATGTATATCCGCCTTTCTGAGGCGTCTCTGGTTCTGGTACCTTTTCTTTGTAATCAACAAATGCAAACGCAGTATCGACTGACCCGCCGTTTGAGTCAAACATTACACAGTAATTGCTGACATAATCGACTTTGAAAACATCAGGCGGAATCTGCTCTGCAAGAACCGATGCGTCATCCAAGCCGTCTTTCAGATAAATAATCCGCTCTTCAGGCTGATTGCTTCTGATTCCAGAGTTGTAAAACACAGATTTTTCGCCATACTCTGCGATTCTGGGCATCATCGGAAGCGATTCTGTGCTCATGAAGTAGATTTCTCTGAGGTTTCCGGAATTAGCAAAGGCAGCGTTGCCGATCTGAATGACGCTCTGCGGAATGGAAACACTCTCCAAAAATCTGGTATTGGCAAAAGCCTGATCTCCGATAATCTCCAGCGTTGAGGGAAAGATTATTGAATGAAGATCAGTGTCCATAAATGCGCATTCCCCTATGAATGTCAGCGATTCTGGGAACTTAACGCTTGTGATGTAATCGCCTTCAAAGGCATGATTCATTATTGATTTTACAGTATCCGAGAATTCAACACTCTCCAGATTTCCGACATTTTTAAAGGCTGATTCTGTTACTGTCATTACACCGTCCGGGATTACAAGATGGATTTTCGCAGGGGATTTCAGCAGGTAGCTTTTTGCCAGCTGATCCTGCGTTGAGACTGGAATTCTTATGCAGGGATCGCGGGCTTCCATGAAACATCCGTAGAATGCATTTTCTCCTATTGACTTAACTTCTGCATAGCCTTCGATCACGAACTTTTCCATACTCTTGCAGTCCTTGAACGCAGAGCTGCCTATGATCTCCAGGCCGGCTACATTGAACTCTTTGATTGAAGAACAGTATGAGAATGCAGCATCTCCGATTTCGCGGATGTTCTCAGGAAACATTACGTTCTCCAGCGATGAACAGTCTGAAAACGCTCCTATCCCTATTGTATCAACGCGGCCGGTAATTTTCACGGTCTCCAGAGACTTGCAGCTTGAGAACGCTCCTAGTCCGATGTCTATTGTACCATCTGTGAGAATGCTGACCGACTTAAGGCTGGTGCATAGGGCAAAGGCTTTCTGGCCGATCTTTTCCACCATTCCCTTAAATGTCACAGACTCCAGAGCCTGGCAGTTAATGAATGAATTATCTTCGAGAGCTATGCTGGACGATTCCAAGACGATTGATTTTACAGTTTTGTTATCTGCAAAGGCCATGCTTCCGATTGCAGTTACCCTGTGGCGTGTATCCATATCAACGGTTGACGGGATAACTACTTTCTCAGAGGTTCCCGAATACTTGATCAGCGTAGCTTCATTGTTTTCCTTGACTTCGTAAGTGTAATAATCAGAGTCGTCGACTATTACGATGTTTGAGGACTCATCCGAATCCCCGAGTTTCAAATCTTGAGCTGTATCGCTGGCCGGCAGTGAAAATGATACAACGGCAACAGCCAGAAATACCAAAGATAAAGCGGCAATCTCGAATTTGTTCATTTATGCATCCCACTGCAGAGAACTTCTCTGACATCCGACTAACGGCATATTGGTATAAATTCGTGATTATCTAAATGCTGGTATCTAAAAAACAGATGAAATTAGATGAAAAGTGTTAATCTTCGCATATCACAATCCTGTTCCTTGGATGTTTTTCAGTAAGGATGTGTTTCTGCTTTTTTGAAGTGACGTGGGTGTATATCTGAGTGGTCACTATAGAACTGTGACCCAAAACCTGCTGGATGTATCTGATGTCCACGTCTTCTTCCAGCAGCAGAGTTGCGAAGGAATGGCGGAACATGTGCGGAGTTATGTGCCTGCTTATGTCTGCTTTGTCAGCATACTTTGAGACCATCGCCCTTACAGACTGTTCCGAAAGTCTGTTGTCAAGCCTGTTAATAAAAAAATAATCGCTTTCAGAGACCTTATCGCAGAAAGCAGATCTGTATATGTTCAGGGCTCTGATCACCGATCTGTTTCCTATGTGTACAACCCGCTCCTTAGAACCTTTTCCGTTTATAATTATATAATGATCGGAAAGGTTGACGTCTTCCGTCTTCAGAGAGCACAGTTCTGAAACTCTCATACCTGTGGCAAAAAGCAGTTCCAGCACTGCCACATCCCTTATGCATTTTCTATGCTCAAAACTGCTCTTGTCTGAACTTCTAAGCTCTGAGTATGCTGCAGTAAAAATTTCCTGGATTTCATCGAACGGTATCGTTTTAGGAAGACAGAATGGTTCCTGAAACTTTGTTCTGATCTTGGAAAAAGGATTTTTTTCAATGATATCATCCTGTTCAAGGCAGGAACAGAATGATTTTATGCATGCGATTTTGCGTTTTGCACTTCTGGGTTTGTAATTTTTATGAAGATGCGTAATGTAGTCGCTCAGATTGGTTTTGTTCAAGTCTCCGTCGGTCATTTTCATAAAATCTGTGAACTGGCGCAGGTCAATTCTGTAAGCTTTCAGCGTTTTGGGACTAAGATTTCTCTGATACTGCCAAATGTCTAAATAATGCGCAGTTAGCGACTCTAAATCAAGCATTGTCATACCCCGAATTACAAGGGAAAACACTGATTATTCTTCAATATTTGTCAAAAAAATGATAAGATTTTTTTAACTTTTATTTTTAGGGTTTTTAAAACTATCGAAAAGCCAGATTTTTATATTGAGTGATTTGAAAAAAGTGTTTAGATACTGTGACGCGATACTCTAATGCCATGAGCCGACCCATCGACTCGGGCATCATTTTTTGATCTTGGGAACAGGCCGGTGATTTTCCCGTTAAGGGAGAAAAAACGGAGGAGTTAAAATAAAAGAAAAACAAATGAAAATCTTTGCACTGGCAATCATAGCAGTGGTAATCGCATCATCTTTTGCATTCACTGCTGAAGATGAATGCAGCGACTGCTCTGTGCTTTCCGCTGGAGAAACTCAGTCAGATCCATATGAGTTCTCTCTTCTTGCCGGAGACCAGTACCGCTACATTCTCAGTGCAAACATAGACGTTACATACAGCATAACAGCCGGAGATCTGAGCAGTATCGGATTCTCGTTATCTGAAGAAAATATATCCGGCACTGCAAAGGAAGGAAAAGAACTGATCTGCATAACTGCAACTTCCAATGACGGGGGTCCTGTAAGAACAGCGGATCAATGGATTCACTATTCTGTTTACAACATCCTTACACTGGAAGGCACGCCGCAGACAGTTTCCTGGTCAGGAACTGCTTACACATCATCATTCACCATTTCCGACGTGGATCCTGACGGCGAAGGGGAAACTGCTCTGACTCTTAACGACGCTGCGGTTTCCGCCGGTTATGCTATCAGCAAGGTATCTGAGACCTCTTACACCCTCACCAGGGCTGCTGATAAAAACGTCACAGGCTCTGTTGAAGTCACTGTAACAGCATCTACGAACATAGGCGGAATCACTCAGACTAAAACTGCTTCTGCCACCATCAGCACATACAGCCGTGTGGGCATTACATCTATGCCTGAAGATCATCATGGAACCGGCCTTGTTGTATGGCTGATCGAGGAAGACAGCACCTGGGAATACAAACCCGCTGCTGTTCCAGATGATGCGACCATAACTGTATCAGGAGTTAATTCACAGATAACATGGAGCAGCGGCGTCCTTACAGTAAACAGATCTGCTGCTTTCGATACCACAAAAGTAACATTTACCGCTAAGAGCAGCGCAGGCGGATCTGAAGAGATCGCAACGCAGGAACTCACGATCCGCAATTGGAACCGTGTGATCTTTGAGTCTGCCCCTTCCCTCTCTGATGTAATAACTTCAGTGGACGGAAGAAGCCTGCATGCTTCCGTGAACGCTGCAAACTACAGCTACATCAAATGGACGCTGAGCGACGGCACTGTTTACGAAGGAACAACCGAGATCGATCACACATTTGCAGAAGGAACGGAAGGTCCTCAGGACGTAAGAGTTCTGGTAAGAGATGAAGTAGGAAGAGAAAAAGCATCTCAGGTTACATTTAATCTGGAAGAAGATGACAAAACCGACGTCGGTACGGACTCTTCGCATACATGGATTATCTTCATAATTCTGGGAGCGATTCTTATAATTCTGGGATTGTTTAACAAGCCCCACTGGCTTCTTTCTGTTATAGGTGCAGCCCTAGTAGTTCTGGACGCTCTGTTCTTCAGAGGGGGATTTTGAGGAGGCTGCCATGAAAAAAGTATGTATTTACTTGCTAAGCGCCTTTGCAGTCTGTCTGATTCTCTCTGCCGGCATCAATACCGAATATGCTGACAGCAGCGGTCCGGTTCTGAGCAATAAATCGCTGCCTGACGGGACTGTGCTGAGCGATGACGGCAAGACTCTGATCACAGCGCCTTCCAACGCTGTTAATTATGTCATTCCCAGCACTGTCGAAACAGTCTCCGGGTATGCATTCTTCAAATGCAGCAAAATGCAGTCGATAACATTCCCGGAAAGCGTTAAAACGCTCGAAGCCCACACATTTGACGGTCTGGGTCTGATTAGTGTATATGTACCGAAAGACGTTCCGTACATGTCTTCCATCCCGCCGTTCTTCAATATTATACAAGAAGGCGGAGAAAGTTACACAGTAACCTTTGAAAGCAACGGCGGAAGCACAGTAGAGTCTCAGACAGTAGCTGAAGGCGAGTCTGCTTCCAGGCCCGAAGATCCGACTAAGTCGGGATATGTTTTCGGAGGATGGTATGAGGACGCTGCTGCCAGCAGACCGTATACCTTCGGGACTGCGGTCGGCAGCAGCATCACGCTGTATGCCAAGTGGTATGAAGATGTAATCTTCACATCTGTGCCTTCAGTAAAGGACATAATTGCTGCGGTCGACGGCAGAAGTATCACTCTCAGCCTTGATGCGGAAGATTACGTCTACATAATCTGGGACATGGGAGACAATGCTGAATACACAACATATGGAAACAGCATCACCCACAGCTATGAAAGAAGCGGAGAATATACAGTCACTGCCACAGCAGTCAATTCTTACGGTTCTGCAGCTCCAGTCACATACAAAGTAGAGATAGAAAACGATGAAGACTCAGACAATAATTACGCTGCTGTACTCATTGGCTGCATTGCCGCGGCAGTATGTTTCATTCTGGTATTCTACTTCTGCAACATTTACTGGGCGATTCTGGCTGCAGTATTTGCACTCATCGTCTGCTGTGTGCTGGCATTTTCAGGGGTACTTCCATGAACGCAGCCGCAGCCTTATGCCTGGCATTGATCTTGTCTTCATGCGTTTCTCCTCTGGCAGATTCTGCCAGCATAGAAGAGCTGCCTGATGCACCTGCAGAAATCTCTGTGAATAATCAGTATGCGTACACTCCTGACATTTCCGGTGAAAACCATCCGATGCATATTTTGAATAGAATCGTACTGAAAAATCTGAAAACCGGAGAAGTCACAGCTTCGCTGTCATATTCAGGCCCCGAATGGCTGAAAATAAATGTAGAGACGGAGTATGAATACTCCAAGTGGGATCCGGCTGTCATCAATGAGGTCTTGAAAAAAGTAAGCTTCAGCGGCACCTGCATAAACCCGGGAACATACAATCCGAAGCTTACCCTGACAATATTAAACGGAACATTTGTGAAAGAGTGGCAGTGGAGCATTGAAGTTTCCGTCACCGGAAAAGAATCGATGGCTGTAACTTTCTTCTCTATGCAGGGAGGAGCCTCCCTGTCATATACGCTGACGTCTCCGTTCTCATTGACATTCCCCTCTTCTGACGTCTTTTCCAGGGACGGATATACGCTGTCAGGCTGGGCAGGAGGGCTGTACGAATGCAGCCAGATTGTCCAGCTGGACTACAAGCCGGAAGGATATACGTTCTATGCGCACTGGATACGCAGCGAAGACGTTCCGGACACAGATGACAGAAAAACAATTACTTTCAACTACGGAAATGAAGTTAAGACCGTAACAGTAAAAAATGGAGATCTGGTCAGCAGACCTTCAGAGCCTGTACGCAACGGAATGGCGATTAAAGGATGGTATACTTCGCCGTCAGGAGGCGGTGAGTGGAACTTCAGCAATCCTGTTACTGCAGACATGACTCTGTATGCAGTATGGGCCCCTCATTTCAGCATGGAAAAGAAAGGACAGGATGTCACAATTTCCATAAATTCTGTCCACTGGAACGGTTATCAGCACCAGATCTGCTGGGACAGCGGTTCAGAGCCTGAATCAATCGGATATTCTACTGTTAAATCTCATCATTATGCAAGCGGAAATCACACAGTTACAGTAGTTTCCGTGAAAGGAGATCACACAGTTTCCTCAAAAATCAGTTTTGATGTGAAATTAACAGAAATATCCGATGATACGGAAAAATCAGACACGTCTGTCCTGGCAGTCATCGGCATTGCTCTGGCTGTAGCTGTAGGCTGCATTTCATTTCCATTCATAGGACTGCTGGGCATTATCCCGGCGGCAGCGGCTGTTCTTGTTTACATACTGATCCTCATACTTTCGGGGGCGCTCTGATGAATAGAATTCACAAAGTCGTCTCATGCATACTGGTTCTCAGCATAGTTGCCGTAGCTACGGTGCCCCAGCTGATAGAATCACAGGAGGATGAAGCAGAAAAAGAGCCTGCTGTTGCATTGGGAATTCCTGCCCTGGCAGTTCCCTTGGCAGTGGCTCTGACGAAAGAAGTTGCCAAGTATACCTTAAAACAGGTAATTGCAGCAGCCATAGCCGGCGGAGCGGCCGGCTGGATTCTGCACGAGTATGTCAGAAGCGACATTAAGGCAGACACGGAGCCCCTGAAAGCCCAGGCCAGAGCCTACGAAGCAGATATCATCAATACAATACTTACACGCGATACCGGTTCAATTCTGAGAAGCATCGACGGTTTTGCAGACATCTGGGAATTTACTCTGGCCCATTGGATGAGGCAGTCTGAGATTACTGCCGTGGAACTGTGGGATCCTGAAGAGAATTACACTGATAATACTGGATTGACGGTAATGGCCCTCTCAGGTCTGATGGTTAATCTGGCACAGTTCTTTGAAAATATCGAATACGGACCGGATTCCTCATACGAACTCCTGGCAGACAGACTGGAGATGTGGGAGCAGAACCAGGATACATACGGCCCGATGAAACTGGCCGTCAGATACGGAACAACGGCGCTCACCAACAGCGATTACATGGATATCCACATATGCAACGCAGTATACAATGCAGAAAACGGAAAGAATACTGTCTGGCTGGATAACCGGAATCTGTGGGTTTTTGGATCAGGATTCAATATAACTGCAACGCTGGACGACGGGACTTCTGCCACATACACCCTGCAGAAAGGCTACAATGACCTTGCTTCTTTGAAAAGCAGAGAAGGAAAGGATTTTGCAGCAGGTTACTACACGCTTCCTGCAGGAAGGTCCTATGCAGGTTCTATCGTGCCGGCTGTCAGTTCTGCAGCCGCTGAAGTCACTTCGTCTGCCGTAATCGAAACGGCCAAAGGAAATTACTCGCTTGCCGTATACAACAAAGATAACTCAATTAATTACATATCATCAGTGAATTATGCATACGGGAATGCATACAGTTCTCTGGATATTCTGATTACTCAGGACTCGTCTGTCCATTATTCCGTGGATATGATCGAACTTCTTGAAGGATACAAGAAGATGATCGATACCGTAAAAACGACTCTGGAGAAGTCAAATATTGCTGCAGCCGCTGCATGGGATGTTTTTACAAGAGCCGGAGCGGCAAATATTCTGCTGTCTCCCTCATCCTTTGTTCCGCCCAACGCAGATCTGTCAGAGTCAGAGATGTATGTGGTGACGGTAATGGCCATGCATCAGCTGGCAGAATTTACTGCAGCTTCCGGAGAGATTCTGGATAAGAAAGACTACCGCATTTCTCCCGAGTCTCTGAACGTTCTGATACTGGGCGACATTTATGATGCCGGCGGAACACTGCTGTATAAAGATGTAGCATTTTCTCCGTATGTCTGGCTGTACGATCAGAGCTTTACTGCATCTGCAACCACAACCATGCGGCAGACAGCGCTGTTTGCAATATGGGGAAATGTCGATCACTTAGACGGCAGCATAATTTCGTCAGACATTTCAGATGCCGGCCTTCTCTCTGCTTCAGACGGTTACAGGATAGATGTAAAGGAGATTATGCAGTCTGGAAAGCTGGTCGGCGAAGTAAGCCTGAAGGTGTTCTCTGTAGGGCAGTGGCATGAGTACGAAGGCTCCAGAGGCTCCGGCGGATGGGACTTTTCAAAGATAAAGGGTGATTCGGCCGCAACAGCAGTACTGATGATAATCGCAGGAGTCCTGGCAGTTCTTGCAGTAGCCACAAAAAGAATTGAGTTTCTTGCCATCGCAGTCGTCTGTGCGTTCTTAGCTCTGACAGGGGTGATAGAATGACTGCATTTGAAATCTTAATGCTGGGAATAATCTTGATGTTCGTCTCAGCTCAGTGCGGCGCTAAGATACAGAAGACTGTGAAGTTCCTGTATCCTGTAGATCCCTTCACTGTGTCTCTGATGGCTGCATGTATTTTGCTCATGTATCTGCAGACTCCGGTTGAATGGTTCTGGTATCTGCCGGTCATTGCCGGTTATGTTCTGGGATTCATAATAGTGGGACGCACCTCATATGTGATGCTGCGTTACCTGCAGCCGAAAATCAGACATTCTGATGCAGACCCGTGGGTATTCTATCATGACAAGAACGGAAACATGTGTGTGCAGGACCAGTCCTGGAAACAGCTGCTGAAAAGAATCTTCCTCGGCGTACATCACTACGTGCTGTGCGACAGTGATCTTGCACCTAACTGGGTGGAGAGCACACATCATCCGTTCATTCCGAGATTCAAGGTCCAGGTGATGTATGTTGAGTATCTCAGCACTGATGAAGAAGAGATATGCCTGAAAGAATCCAGAAAGCTTCCGAAAAGCGGAGAAAAACCAAAAGGCCTGTATGTTAAGCAGAGAATAAGCTACATCAAGGCAGCTCACGGTTCACAGGTGTCTCTGGCGGAGCTGATTGCAGATTCAGAAGCTTTGGATAAAGCCAACAGCAGAATTGGAGAATTAGAGAAAGAGATTTACTGGCTTCGCAAAGAAGCGACTACAGTCACAACTTCTCTGATTGGAATGTTTATAAAAGACAATTATGCGAAGAGCCCGTTAGTACTGGCTCTTTCGAACAGGATTTCAAGATTAAATAAGAAAGAAGAAAAAACTGTAAAGGAGGTTACACAATGAGATGGTTATTTGGAAGACAGATTTTAGGAGCGAAGGCTCCGTCTGGACTTCATCAGAAATCAAACGAGAGTAAGAAAGCTGCCAATGACAGAATAGATATGTCGCTTAACAGAATCTATGGAGATTTTGTCTTCTTGAAAGATGATGCTGAAAGGAAGCTGAAATCGTTTCATGACTGCGGAGGACAGATCGTCAGGGAAGAAAAGTCTGTAACGTACAAACTCAATGATGCATATCTTTCAAAAATTCTGGATGACAGCGGCAAAACAGAGCGTTTTGTTTACTGCACTTCGGATTATTCTGATGAGGGAGAGAAAGTACAGGAGGCCGCAATAGCTGACAGCGACGTCGCGGCCCATGCATACTTCCGTGATGAAGCTTTCAGATTAATGCTGAGTTTTGAAAAATACCGCCCTGAGATAGGAATGGGAATAGACTGTGCAAGATGAATACTGTTTTCCTGAAGATCTTAAAATATGGCTGCAGAGCTGTGAAGATCATAAGAATATTCTTCTTGATGGTCAGGTTCTTGAGAAACTCGTTTCCTCCCTCGAAGAAGATATCTCATGGGATGAAAAGAGAATTACAGAATTTAAAAAAGCGGGAGGAGTCATAAAAGAAGAAGACGGTTCCACAATCCTGTTTCTGAATGATGAAACTTTTGTGAAAGAGTTTGAGCGCAACGGCGATACCCACTATCTCGTCAGCATTCCGGCTGGAGAATATGAGAAAGTTAAGCTGCTGGAAGGTGTGTGGATCGGGCTTGTTGATTTATACTCGTCCAAAGGAGCCAGAGATGATGTGATTGCAGAACTGTATTCTTACATGGGCAATTACGACCACACTGAAGGAATGGAGAGATTGACTAACAAATTTATAGAAAATGAAAATCTCACAGCGTCCATCCTGGGAATGTACGGCTACAGAAAAGAAGATCCTGAAGATTTTCTGGAGGGATCGGATTGACCGTATTTGAGATGAGTGAAACTGTAAACAGCCTGCACAATTACTGCGGGCCTCATGGTTTCAGTTATTCTTATAGCCTGAGAGGCTACGAAGACATGACGCTAAAGGCTTCAAAGCCCAGAGATATTACGCAGCAAATCAACAACCGTCTGTTTCCTCCCATTCCTGATAAGACCAAAGAAGACATCGGCTGGGTGCACGTAACTCTTCAAGGCTATCCTTCAACCGGGAAGTCAAAACTGCTTGAATATCTGTATTCAGAAGCATTATGCAGATATGATGAAGAAAATATCAATCTGACTTGGACAAACGATCCTTCGATTGCATTCAACCGCATAGATGAAAGACCTGTGCAGCTGATGATGATCGATGATGCTGCACGATGCGCGCATTCTCTGGATATGCTTAATAGAGAAAACATGGACGCAGCCACAATGTTCCAGCAGTTAAGACATAGGTATGAAGAGGTCAGCGGCAATAAATACGGCCTCATAATCTGTATCTTTTCATGGCAGCGCCGTACAGAACTGAGAAAAACTTACAGACAGGGTTATATCCAATTTTTCAAATCTGCAGGAGCTGAAAAAGATGAAAGAGACTGGCTGATCTACAACTTTGGAAAAACATGGTATGACCGCTTAAGGATTATTACCGACAAGATCCAATGCGGAGACAGCAGATACAAATCTTTGTCGATCGGGTATCTCCCGACATTGGGTAAAGATTTCGGAGGAATTGGGTTTTACCATTCCAAACTGGTTCATGTGCCGCAGTGGCCTGATAAGATGCTTGTCAGAGAAGATCAGGAGATAGCCAGTATCATGGAAGCTGCTGATAATTCTGATTTCCCATCTTCAGAAGAGCTGAAAATTCACATGTCGTGGGATACAGAATCTAACGGGCTGAGTAAGTATGCTCAGTATTATCAGCTTTATTATATGGAAAAAGTTCCGAAAAGTACAATTGCAAACAAGTTTGGGGTCAAGATAAAAACTGTTGATGCAGGTATTAAAAATTATCGTAAAGCATTACGTTATGAGATTAATTCCAATCATTAATAAATGGAGGTTATTATGAATAAAAATACAAAATCACTTAAGAATGCATATTGCGCAGAGTTTGCAATATACAGCAGCTCACTGGATAAGCATAAACAGCTGATGAATATGAGCGCATTTCAAAAGACAGAAGGAGGTGCAGCATGCAGGAATATAAAATTGAAAAGGTAAAGCTTACAAATGGTCATGTATGCAGCATCCCTGTAGGAAAAGACGGATATGTTCCGGTGGATGCGCTGATCAGGAGATTTAACAGTGTTGTGGAGAAAGGACACATCAGGAACAGATCAAAAGACTACGATCAAGAGGCATCTGTCGTTTTACCGACAAAGCTTACTCCCAGAGAAGCTGCGGTGTGGTGGGATGCCCCTAATAGATACGATATAGAGTACATAGATGCGCCTGGAAAAGCACAAAAAAACATCGGGTACATTAAGGATCCAGAATCCAGAAAGATCCATGAAAAATTAGACGTAATATGCCTTCCTTCAGAAGAGCGGGAAATAAGAAAAATCATTGATGAAGCGTATCCTCTGGAAGAAAGACAGAAACTCGTTAAAAACGGAAATATTACAGTTGTTGTCAGACCGTTGCAGGATTCTGCAGGCAACATCGTGGGCCGGAAAATTGAACTGGACAGAGATCACGGCAAGAATAACAGCACATTTGTCCATGAAGGGGCTCATCTTTTAAGAAAAGATGATGAGAGCAGAAGCAGTATTGCAAAAACTGTAATGACCGCTTCTGACATGAGTAAAGCCTCAGAAATCAACAGTCTCAATCTTGAGGAATCCTGCACTGTAGCAGAACAGATGGCCAGAGGTAAAAATCCTTCAAGCGGTTACTATCAATTTGTTCAGGTTTTCGACGAGAAGAAAAAGAAATGGAGATATCCGACTGAAAAAGAAGCTTTAAACATGATGAAAGAAGACCGTACAATTTTCACAAACGGAACGAATAAACCGCTTAAAGGAAACGCTGCTGTAAAATCCGTAAATGAAAATTGGTCCCAGAGTAATATCTCCAGACTGAAAATCGAAGGCTCTAAAACCAGGGCTATCGACGAATTTTCTAAACACAAGGATAAACTGAATGAAATCAAACCTAAGAAAAGTGCATATAAATTCAGGAGGAGAAGCTCATGAGATCTGCACAGATGAGAGAAGTACGCTCAGGTAAATTTCTCATAGGGAAAAAAGATAATGAGATTCTGGTTCTTGATAAAAATGAACTTTTTGATCTTGTTGAGCTGCAGAGATTAGATAGAAAAGCAAAACAGGAATACTCAAGATTCAAGGGCGGCAAAAAGCTCAGGAACAATGACTATTCTAAAGAAATCGAACTGGCAGACGGAAGAATCCATGTGGTCTATGACGTTTCCGGTTATCCCGAGCGTAATATGGTCGTGTATGAGGACGGCAAAAGAAAACTCTTTACTGGCCGGTATAAAGTCAAAAAGTCACTGGAAGACGGAAAGTGGAAGATGTAACGTTTTCATAGTATCTGGATGCAAGGATGGATGAGACTCATCTATCCTAATTTTTTTAATATATTGATCTGAGTTTTGAGATCGTTTGTTTTTAGTATCTGCAACATAAGCGCAGGGGAACTCAATCGCTAAGTCATATTCCCCTGCGCATTTACTGTTA
>OLGD01002759.1_pt1 | contig 18822 bp, 10 predicted proteins | sample 1605311 | NCBI WGS metagenome assembly OLGD01 (sample SAMEA3888917, study PRJEB22519) | human gut metagenome | biome: human gut; feature: human-associated habitat; material: faeces | place: Denmark | collected 2010
TTTTGCCATGCGCAAAAATCCTCTCTACTGCATATTTTGGACATTATACCATATATTGTGGTTATATTCAACGGTTTACCACAAATTGAGACAGGACATTTTTCACATGGAACCTGCGGCGGATCGTTCGGCCTTCTCCGTCGTTCTACGGCCTCTTTGCCTTGCCGCCTGTGCGCTTGCTCAGACAGTTGGATGCCCATGCAAAGAAGTGCGGTACAGAGGAGAAGAGAAACGCATTCCCCACAAGATCTTCGATCAGCTCCTCGATCATGAAGGGGCGATACCCGTACGGGTCCAGATGGTCGATCAGGGCATTGGGGTCTCCGTTTATCATGATCCGCAGGAATTTCTTCGTGTCCTTATTGACCGAAGCCAGCCGTTTCAGGTGGTCCTCCGCCTCGGTCAGGATCAGCTGAAGCTGCGCGTCCACATGATCCGGCTCAAGCTCCAGCGCCTTTTTCACGAGCCGTGTGCAGTACTCGTCCTCCTTGGACGGAAGCGGCAGTGCACCGGGGTGATTATGGGCAATTATAACGCTCACGGCGTTATTTTTTATTGCCGCCTCGACCAGCATTCTTATGCCGACCTCCGTTGCATTAACGACGCCTCGGCTTATCTGCTTGCAGGCAATTATACCGTTTGATGAATTGAGCAGCAGCGCATAACAGACCTCGTTGACCTCATACATGAATTTTGCGACAAAATACTCTCCCGCGTCCTCGTTGCGGCGAATAACCTTGTTAGGCAGGCTTTTTGTGAGCAGATAGCGGCGGCTGATCTCGGGAATGAACTTTATGAGTGTCGCCGCGTTCTCGCCTATGCCGTCAACGCGCATGAGCTCGGCATGACTTGCCTCGAACACTGCCGCTAGAGAGCCGAAGTGCTTTAAAAGCCTGTGTGCAAGCTCATTTGTGTCCTTGCGAGGCACGGCATAAAACAGCAGCATCTCCAGCGCGTTGTGATCGTTAAAGCCGTCCAGTCCGGCCTCTACAAAGCGGCTTTTCATTCGCTCTCTGTGTCCGTCGTGTACGCCCATGTGTCCCCTCTCCTTACAGCTCCATATTCGCGTAAGCGTTGAGATCCCAGCCGGCTGTATTTCCGGCGAGGTACTCGTAATAGCCCTGGCAGCCTATCATCGCGGCATTGTCTCCGCAGAGTCTAAGAGGCGGGACGAACAGCTTGCAGCCCTCTTTCCCGGCAGCAGCCCTGAAGTCTGCGCGGATGCGTGAATTTGCCGCCACGCCGCCTGCTATGGCTATCTTTTTATAGCCCAGCTCCCGAGCCGCCATCATGGTGCGCGGAACGAGAGCATCGCTTACAGCTGCGGTGAAGGACGCTGCCAGCGAGCTGCGGTCGAGCTCCTCGCCCTTCTGCTCGGCGTTGTGGACGATATTTATGACTGCCGTTTTGAGGCCGGAGAAGCTCATCTCATAGGGATGTCCCTCAATGTGCGTTCTCGGTAGGTGGTATTTTTTATCATCGCCGCCCTGAGACAGCTCGTCGATCGGCTTACCGCCGGGATACGGCAGGCCGAGCACGCGTGCGGTCTTATCGAAGCACTCGCCGGCCGCATCGTCTCGCGTTGCGCCGATGACCTTGAGCTCGGTGTAGCTGCGCACGTCAATTATAAGCGTATTGCCGCCGGATATTGCAAGACAGAGAAACGGCGGTTCAAGCTCGGGATAGGCTATGTAGTTTGCAGCTACGTGACCTTTTATGTGGTGCACCGGTATAAGCGGAACATTGAGGCTCATGGCCGCGGCTTTCGCAAAATTAAGGCCGACAAGAACGGTACCGATAAGTCCGGGAGCGTAGGTCACAGCTACTGCGTCGATATCACATTTTTCAATACCGGCGGCCCGGACTGCGCGCTCGGCAAGGCGCGAAATGACCTCGACATGGCTTCTGGACGCGATCTCGGGCACTACTCCGCCATATATTGCATGAAGGTCGGCCTGAGAGAATATCTGATCTGTCAGAACGTTTCTCCCGTCCTCGACCACGGCCACAGCGGTCTCGTCACAGGATGATTCAAAGGCAAGTATTTTCATTTCTCTTCCTCACTCAGAAAACAAGTCATCAAAACGGCGTCCTCCTTCGGCCGGCTGTAATAGGCTTTTCGCCTGCCGACCTCGGTGTAGCCGTGTTTTTTATATAAGCTCTGCGCCGGGATATTACTCTCGCGCACCTCGAGTGTCAGAAAGCTCAGCTTCTTCGCTTTTGCCCTCTCATAAAGCTCGGTCAGCAGCATATCCGCAATGCCCTCGCGCCGTCTGTCCGGCGACACGGCAACATTGGAGATGTAGCCCTCGTCGAGAACATACATGAGCCCTGCATAGCCCACTGCCCTGCCGTTCTCATCCTCGGCGGCAAGAAATATGTGCATGAAGTCGGACAACTGAGCCATCAGCTGCTCATGCGTCCACGGAACGGAAAAGCACTGCTGCTCCATTAGCAGGATATCATCAAGGTGCTCGGGGCGGGTATCGACAATGCGAACCATCACATGTCCTCCTCGCGCAGCTCATCAATAACGGCAAGAGTCTCATCCTCGATACGCAGAATGCACTTCTTCCAGCCGATCGGCAGAGTCGGCGGATAGATATCCTCATCGGCAAGGCACATTATGCGCTCGTCGAGATCCTGATATTCGTCGGACAGCTTCTGCGCCTGCAGAGCAGTCATGCACAGCACAACGTCGCAGCGCTCGAGTATCTCGCGTGTGACAGGAACGGCATAGCTGTGCGGCAGTCTTATATCCAGCGCCTCGCAGCATTTTTTTACACGCGGATTTATCTCATCCTTTGCGCTTATTCCGCAGGAATAGGCCATGACCTCCGGACAATAATCACTCTTTGAGGAATTAAAGACAGCCTCTGCGACAATTGACAGACTGTTATCGTCGCATACAAACAGTATGCTTTTAACGTTTATGCCGTTAAAGCCGCACAGCTCCGCCTGACGCTCGTCCCAGCGCTCAAGACTGCGGTCCCCGGCCTGATTCTCGATATGGTGGGTAAGCTCATGATGAAGCGTACTTTTTAAGCGGCGATGGAAGGTCTCGTCGTCCATATCGCCGTAGAGCTCGACAAACGAGCCGTAGTACAGCTCGATATGCCGGCCCATTTTATCGTGAAAGTACATGCCGAGCGTGTATCTTCCGTCTTCGTCGCGCACGGCGTCTTCAACGAAGCTCACGCCGCCGTTTAAATTTTTGAATATTTCTCCGGGAAGCTCATCGACAAGCTCGTCGAGAACATCCCCTGCCTGTTCATAAGTCAGCATCAGTGCGCCTCCGCCCAGCTGTGTCCTGTTTTTACGTCTACCGTTAGCGGCACGCTGAGCTTAGCCGCTCCGCTCATCTCCTCGCGCAGGATATCGGAAACCCGCTGAGTCTCTCCCTCGGGGCACTCGCATATCAGCTCATCATGCACCTGCAAAATCAGCTTTGCCTTGAGCCCTTCGGCTTTAAATCTGTTATATACATTCACCATGGCAAGCTTTATTATATCCGCAGCCGTTCCCTGAATGGGCATGTTCAGCGCAACTCGTTCACCGAACGAGCGTGTGTTGAAGTTTGACGACTTCAGCTCCGGCAGATAGCGGCGGCGTGCGTAAAGCGTCTCGACATAGCCGTCCTGCTTTGCTTTTTCGACGATAGTCTTCATATAATCGCGCACACCGTCGTATTTATTGAGATATGCCTCCATATAGGCCTTGGCCTCGGACTGCATTACGCCGATATCCTGCGCGAGCGACCATGCCGATATACCGTAGACTATGCCGAAGTTTACTGCCTTGGCCCGGCTTCGCTGTAGCGGCGTTACCTCGTCTATCGGCGTATTGAACACCTGTGATGCCGTAGCCGTATGAATATCCTCGCCCGACAAAAACGCCTCCTGCATGTGCTTATCGCCTGATATGTGCGCAAGCAGTCTGAGCTCTATCTGGCTGTAGTCCGCATCAACGAGGACATTGCCCTTTGAGGCGATGAACATCTCGCGGATGTGGCTGCCGAGCTCTCTTCGGATGGGAATATTCTGCAAATTTGGATCAGTGCTCGAAAGCCTGCCTGTAGCCGTGACGGTCATCTGGAATTTAGTCCTTATCCTGCCGTCGGGATCTATGAGCTTTAAAAGCCCGTCGGCGTAGGTGGATTTGAGCTTTGTCAGCATGCGGTAATCCAGCACCATCTGCACTATCGGGTGCTTGCCGCGCAGCTTTTCAAGGACGTCGGCATTCGTGCTCCAGCCGGTCTTCGTCTTTTTCCCTGCCGGAAGCATGAGCTTATCAAAAAGCACCTCACCGAGCTGCTTGGGCGAATTGATGTTGAACTCGCAGCCCGACTGGGCGTATATTTCCCGTTCGAGCTTGAGTATTGTGCCCGTAAGACTCTCGCCAAAGCTTGAAAGCGCCGCTCTGTCTATCATGAAGCCGTACTCCTGCATATCGGCAAGCACACGGCACAGCGGCATTTCGATGTCATAAAAAAGCTTCGTCATGCCGAGCTGCTTGAGCTTTTTCTCCGTAGATTCGCGCAGTCTGTACACAGCCTCCGCTCCAGCAAGCTCCGTGCCGCAATAGCCGATGCTCATGCGGCTAAGGCCGTAGTCGCTGGCAGTTGCGTCGAGCAGATAACAGGCAAGTGCAGTATCGTACTCAAAGCCGTCAATCGGCAGCTTTTCTGCTATAAGCTGCGTCATGAGATTCTTAACATTGTGGCCGATTTTTTTCACCTTGTCAGAGAAAATGTATTCCGTAAGGCGCGTGTAATCATCACCGAGAGCGTTCCAGCGAGCAAGATACACTGTCTTTCCATCGCAGATCTCAAGGCTGTCAAAGCTATAGTCTGCCGTGACGGCGACAGTGCCGGCAGCATTGACGGCACTCATGATATCGTCCGACGACGCGTCCTCAATATACGGCATGTGCTCCGTCTTTGCCGCTTCCGTGCTCTCTGCGCTTTCACTCAGACCCCACTTTTCAATAAATTTGTTAAAGCCGAGCTTTTTGAAAATGTCGTACAGCTCGGGTCTGTAGTTGTCTTGCCAGACAGCGTCCTCGGGTGAAAACTCTATTGGTGCATCGGTGTGTATCGTCGCAAGCTCAAAGGACAAAAATGCGCTTTCCCGACCCTCGCGCAGCTTTTTGCGCACGCCCTCCTTCACATCAAGCGTATTGATGTCGGCATATATAGTCTCAAGATGCTTATACCTCTGCACAAGAGCCATCGCCGTTTTCTCGCCCACTCCGGGGACACCGGGGATATTATCCGATGCGTCACCCATGAGCGCCTTAAGATCGATGATGCTTCTCGGCTCAAAGCCGTACTCATCAAAAAAGAGCTCCGGCGTGTATTCTGTCGTTGTGGTCTGACCCATGCGGCTTTTGACGTGACAGACATGCGTCGTGTCGCTTATAAGCTGGAAGCTGTCCTTATCACCGGTGACGATGCGGCACTCCCAGCCGCTGTCACGGCATTTGGCTGCAACCGTGCCGAGCAGGTCGTCGGCCTCAAAGCTTTCGAGCTCAAGGCGCAGTACTCCCATTGCGTCAAGCACCTGCTTGAGTATGGGCATCTGAACGGCAAGCTCCTCGGGCATCGCCTTGCGCTGCGCCTTATAGCCCTCGTATCTCATGTGGCGGAACGTGGGCGCCTTGAGGTCAAACGCGACGCATACGGCCTCGGGCTTTTGATCATCAAGCAGCTTGCGGAGTATCGAAAGAAATCCGTACACGCCGTTTGTGGGCGTACCGTCCGGCGCGTTGAGCATGCGGATGCCGTAAAAGGCCCGGTTTACTATACTGTTGCCGTCAAGTATCATCAGTTTCATCATTTCACCTCACCGCGCAGGCGGACTATCTCGTCCCTCAGCTGAGCTGCAAGCTCAAACTCCAGCATTTTTGCCGCGGCCTTCATTTCCTTTTCCAGTTTTTCTATGAGCTCCCTGCGCTCGCTTCTCGTGAGCTTCACGCCGTCGGCGCGGCGCAGTGCCCTCTCGCTCTCTCCGGATATCTCAATAAGCTCGCGGACGCCTTTCACTATTGTTTTCGGCACGATGCCGTGCTCGTCGTTATACGCCGACTGCCTTGCACGCCTTCGCTCCGTCTCGTCTATGGCAAGGCGCATCGAGCGCGTCACCGTGTCGGCATACATTATGACCATGCCCTCTGCATTGCGTGCGGCACGGCCGATGGTCTGGATAAGGCTCGTCTCACTTCGCAGGAAGCCCTCCTTATCCGCGTCAAGGATAGCTACAAGACTTACCTCCGGCAGATCAAGTCCCTCGCGCAGGAGGTTTATGCCGACAAGCACGTCAAAGTCGCCCAGGCGCAGGCTGCGGATGATCTCCATGCGCTCTATTGCACCGATATCGTGGTGCATATAGCGGCATTTTATGCCGGCCGCGCCGAGATATTCGGTGAGATCCTCGGCCATTTTCTTCGTGAGCGTCGTCACAAGCGTGCGCTGCCCCTTTTCAATGCGCAGATTTATTTCACTTATCAGATCGTCGATCTGCCCCTCGATCGGACGAACGGATATTTCCGGGTCAAGCAGCCCCGTCGGACGTATTATCTGCTCGGCTATCTGCCCCGCCCTCTCGCGCTCGTAGTCGCCGGGCGTTGCGGAGACGTACACCGCCTGATTTATGCGCTCCTGAAATTCTTCGAATTTCAAGGGTCTGTTATCATATGCCGAGGGCAGGCGGAAGCCGTACTCGACCAGCGACTCCTTGCGCGCCCTGTCGCCGCGGTACATCGCCCTGACCTGCGGCAGCGTGACGTGGCTTTCATCAACAAACAGCAGAAAATCCTTCGGGAAATAGTCGAGCAGAGTCATCGGTGCCGAGCCTGCCGGACGGTTTGAGATTATTCGAGAGTAGTTCTCGATGCCGGAGCAGTAGCCGAGCTCCTGCATCATCTCAATATCATAATTCGTACGCTGAGATATACGCTGAGCCTCCAGAAGCTTTCCGTTATCCTGAAAATACTTAACTCTCTCAGCGCACTCGGCGCGGATATCCTCAATGGCACGTGCCATCTTGTCGCGGCTTACGACGTAGTGGCTGGCAGGATATATCGCGGCGTGGTTCAGATAACGAAGCGGTGCGCCCGTCACGACGTTGACCTCGCTTATCCTGTCAACCTCGTCGCCGAAGAACTCGACGCGGATGGCCTTATCGTTAGAGTAGGCCGGAAATATCTCGACCGTGTCGCCGCGGACGCGGAACATATTGCGCTCGAAGGCGATATCGTTGCGCTCATAGCGAATCTCGATGAGCTTGCGCAGCAGCTCGTCAAAGCTGCGCGTCTGCCCCGGGCGCAGGGATATGACCATGTTTTTATAGTCTATAGGGTCGCCGAGGCCGTAGATGCACGACACGGACGCTACGACAATCACGTCGCGCCGCTCAAACAGGCTGGACGTTGCGCTGTGGCGCAGACGCTCGATCTCGTCGTTTATGGAGCTGTCCTTTTCTATGAAGGTATCGGTGTGCGGGATGTACGCCTCTGGCTGGTAATAGTCGTAGTACGAGACGAAGTACTCGACCGCGTTATCGGGGAAGAACTCGCGGAACTCCGAGCACAGCTGCGCCGCAAGCGTCTTATTGTGCGCGAGCACGAGCGTCGGGCGGTTGAGCCTTTCGATTACGCTTGCCATCGTAAACGTCTTGCCCGAACCCGTAACGCCGAGGAGCACCTGCTCGTCAAGGCCGTTTTCGATGCCTCGCACGAGCGTGTCGATCGCCTCAGGCTGATCGCCCGTAGGAGAGTATGAAGATTTCAATACAAATTTATCCAAGGCTACGCTCCTCGTAACAGTTTTACATTATATTATACCACGCGCGCAGCGCATCGGCAAGATAAGAAAACCTCCGGCCGAAGCCGGAGGTTTTGAGTAGGTTTGCTTAGATCAGATCTGGTAGGACGCCCAGTCGATGTCGGGGAGCTTTTCCGTCCACTTCTCATAAATGCTGTTGCCTACGCGCTCAGCCTTATGATTGTTCGTCGCTTCCTGCATATCGCGGTAGTACCACTTTGCGGTGTCCATATTATCGCTCCAGTTGGTCATCTGGCTGACCGGAAGGAGATCGGACACATCCTTAGTCTGACGATCGAGCACGCGGTTTATCATTGCCACGGTCTCGGCACGGGTGATGTTATTGTTGGGCTTGAACGTGCCGTCGGGGTTGCCGTTTATCCAGCCGTTGCTGGCCGCAAGCTCGATGTACTTCTGTGCCCAGTGCCCGCTGATGTCGTTGAAGGTCTTGCCGCCCTCCTTGAAGTCGCCGAAGCGGGCTATGATCGCAGCCATCTCTGCGCGGGTGATCGGGTCGCCCGGACGGTAGGTTCCGGCAGGATCGCCCTTTATGATGCCCGCATTTGCAAGCGTCGAGATCGCACGGTTGTACCACTTGCCCTTGGCTACGTCGCTGAAGTTATTATCGAGAGAATCAAACTTCGCGCGCGCATCGTCGGTCATCAGGCGGAAGAATATCGTCGCTACCTCGGCGCGGGTCACATTTGCCGTCGGCAGGGACAGTCCCTCGGGCGTGCCGATGATGTAGTTGAAGTGGTCTTCCTTATTGAGCACCTCGAGCATCGTCAGCGTGCCGTTGACGTACTTGATGGCGTAGTTCTTCGTCACGTCCTCGCCCTTGGCGTTCTTGATCACAGCGTCGGAGGGCACGTTCGGGGACGAGCCGGGGACGGACTGGATGCCGGTTATCTTGACGGATTCGACCTTGTCGCCTGCCACGAGGCCGGATACCGTCCACTCATCGCAGGTCACGGGCGTCGGGCCGTACTCGGTCTTGCTGCCGGCGGTGATCGTCAGATCCTTCGGTGTGATGGTCAGAACGCCGTCGGCCTTGATGACGAACTTGACGTTCGTGAAGCGGGCGTTTGTGTTCTTAAACTGCTCGGCCTTGAGTCCCATCTCGTAAGTGCCGGCGTTCACGCCGCTGGCCTCGGCCTTGCCTGTGAAGGTGAAGTCTGCCTCCGTGTAGCGCGGATCGCTTATCTTCACGGTGTAGTCCTTGACGCTGTGCTCCGTGCCGTCATACACCACACTGTCGCTGTTGCCGGTTATCTCAACGATGATCTCGTCCATGATCGGGGGATTGGGGGTGTAATGCCTCTTGATGGTGAGATAACCGTCAACGATTTCGACCGAGACTTCTTTGTAGTTCTTATGATTTATGGTGAAATCATCGGATTTCAGTCCCATGTAGTAGGTTTTAACATTTGTTCCCTTTGCTATCGCATAGTGGCCAGCTTTGAGTTCAACCGTAACAGTATTATCTGCCACTTCAAACGTAAAGCCGCTTACCGACTGTTCCTGGCCGTTATACCACACCTCTTTATGATTGCCGATAATCTTAACAGCAATTTTTCCTGCAGGAACAATCTTCATCTTGCCGGGGGAGCACTCGATACTATAGTTTGCGGTTACATCTTCCTCGCCGGACATTATCTTTGCGTCGCCGGAGAATTGGCCTGTGTAATCGCCGGCATCCTTGCCGGTAAGCAGGTATGTTATGCCTGTTATCTGGTGACCGGATACAAGACCGCTATTGTCAGTAGCTTGAGACAGCGACCACTTGGTGTATGTGTGGGTTTGGCCGTCATAGGTAATTTCTGAAGGATCGCTGTTTTCACCGATAATGGTCAGAGGACGCTTGGTGATCGTCAGACTACCGTCTTTAACTATCACAAACTCAACATCGAAGTTAGCATTGTTGTTGACAAAGCTGTCCGCTGTCAGTCCCATTGTGTATTCGCCTACATTAATGCCGCTTGCGGTTACATCAACGCCAGTCTTGAGGCTAAAGTCAGTCTCTTTATAGGCATTATTGGTGTTATTTTCGATTACAAAGTCGTAACCGGTAAATGTCTGCTCCGAACCGTTGTAAACCTTTGTAGCAGTCTTGCCTGTAATTTTAACAATTACTGCATCTGCTTTAACAATCGTCAGTGAACCGGGCACAAGCGTAACATTGTAGTTTCTAGAAACGTCGTTATTATCTGCATCTATTATTCTGACATCTTCTGCTTTTACACTAAATGCTCCGCTATACGGTCCACCAACATTGATTCCACTTGCGCTGTAGGTCAGATTAGAAGCAGAATGCCCGCCAATCAGACCATCGTTCGTAATGCCAGTCAGCTCTATTGTACTGCCGGTATAGGGTTTGGTACCAGTCTCACCGGTGAAGGTCACGTCGCGCTTAGTGATATTAAACACGCCCGTTTCATAAGTAACCTTATAATATCCCTGAACCTCGGCACCCGTGCTCTTGTGGATTTCATATCCGCCTACGTTCTCACCGGGCGCTCTAGTGAAATCATAAGTTAAGCTGTCGGTCTCGTTGATAAGGCCGCTTACAGTTGCAGTGAATTTGGCAGGATCGTCCTCACCGTAAATTTTGCTTGCGTTGTTCGGTGTTACAGTTACGTTTTTATAGTAGTAGAATATGATCTCGTTAGTTCCGGTGGTAATGGTAACCGGCGTCGCTTCGGTCGATACGGGAGTATAATTGGCATCGGCTCCCTTGGGATATACCATTACAGTCGTGTTAAATGTCTGTCCACTAACCGTCTCGTCTGCATAAGCACGTTCAGTAGTACCTTTCAAATAATGATGGACTTTGTATGACAAGTCTGTGCGTTTAGTCCACGAGCCTTCCAGCACGACGTTGCCATTCGGCATGGTGAACTTGCCATCGGTGGTGATAGTGGGCGTGGTCGGACTATCGGATGCTACCTGCCAGCCGGAGAAGGTGTAGCCGTCGAGAGTGGGAGTGGGTTTGACGGTTACAGTATCGCCTTTTTTATACTGCGTATTATCAACGGGAAGCTGCGCCTGTGCGCCATCGGGAACATCGCCATCATACTGATACGTCACCGTATATTTCGGTGCTTCGCGGTATACGCCGGGGACGTTGAACTGGAGGGTCTTTTCGGTGTCGCCGTCCATGAATTTAAGGGTGGTATCCTCGTTCAGGGGATAAGTGTCATCCTTAGGCACCTCGCCGAGCGTCACCTTGTATGTAAGCGTGTAGGTGGTCGTCTTACCGGAGCCGTCGGGGTTGTCAACGGTAGTACCGTTCTTAGGCTCCCATGTTATTTTCTTTATGCCATTTTCTGTAGTTACAGTTGCTGTGTTGTCTTTAATCGAGGTTTCATCCAGCGTGACGTGCTGACCCATCGGGTCGGTCACGGTGAAGCCGGACGAGATGCCCTGCTCTATGGACTTATAAATTTTTGCAAATGCTTTGCTGAGGGAGTCGCTACTGTCAGTTGCATTGTAAGCCTCGCCGGGAGATGCTATTTTCTGCTTAAGGAATTCGCCTACGGTAAGCCCGCCCGTATAGGTTCCTTCGTTTTCTGCTCCATAACACACCGTATACAGGGTGTTTACGTTGCCCTTGAGGGTTGTAGCGGTAGTTTCTGTCGCGTTACAAATTTGCTCAGTGCAGTCGATACCGTTGCCTAGTTTAGGGGAGTTGCCCAAAATACCAAGATAAATGCCCGAAAATGTCGGTTTACCATCTGTCAGTGCGATAACATATTTATTATTAGATCTGCTTATTTTAGAGATTGCATTATCTTTGAACAGATCGTTTGCGGTGCTCAGTCCCTGTTCGAGGTTCGTCCCGCCATCGGCTCTCATTTTTTGGATAGACGCATTTATTGCTCCCCTGTTATTTTCATTAGACGCGTCAAGCCAATAAACACTTTCGGGAAACCAATTATCCCACGTCCAACCATCACCAAAATTATATTTATTGGCTAAGTCGGCAAAACTCACAAGGGCAATGTAGCGGCCGCTGCCGCTTTTGCCGTAATCATCAACAAACTTTTTTGCAGCCGCTTTGGCCTTTGCCAAGCGCTGGTGATCACCCATCGAGCCAGAATTATCTATCACGAGCACGACGGCAGAAGCGCCGGGAGGCGTTTCTGACGTTTTCGACTTGATCGTGAGCTTGACATTGTAAGTATTAGGCTCGTTCTCTACGGGTTCGGCGGTTTTGCTGTATTCTACATCAGCGCCTGTGGCACTGTTGGTATATGGATCATTCTCCGCAGTAAGACCTTCCTGCGGTGTCCATGTCGTACCGCTATACTTGCCGTAGACGATGTCGCCATCCTGCGTGGTCGCATCAGCCAGCGCGGAGAACGGCAGGAGCGTGAAGATCATGCAGATGCACATCAAAAGCGCAAGTCCGCGTTTTCTTACATTCATTGTTTTTCCTCCTTAAATAAATCAATTCCATTTGCCCGCGGCAGCTTACATTTTTGTTATTAGATGCCATGGGCACACTTTCCCGTGTGACTTTATTGTACTAAACAATTATGAGAAATGCAATGGCAAATTGATGTTTTTCACGATTTTTTTCGTTCATCGTCCATACATGTTGTATGGTATTGTCGTTTTGCGGCGCAAAATGTACGATTTGAGCCGTTTTGTACAGCAAGGTGTCTTGTCATAATGGTGTGAAAATATCCGCACTGCGGCGCAGTGCGGATTTGGGAAATGTTATGTTGACTTGGTTTTAGTAGATAGCTGACAGCTGATAGCCGATAGCGGCGACCCCTCAGTCGGCTGCGCCGACACCTCCCCTTACGCAGGGGAGCCATGGGGGGCGGCAGTGTTGTCGGGTGCGATTGCCTCCCCTGTGTAAGGGGAGGTGGGTCGGCCTTGGCCGAGCCGGTGGGGTTGTCTGTTCAAATGTGTGCGCCAAGGGCGCACACATATAGCTATCAGCTATTGGCTATCTGCTATCTGCTCGCCCCGTCGGGGCAGCACAAAAACGACACGCTGAAACTTGAAATCATATTAGAAAAAGAATATAATATCAGGACTATGAAAATACTCAATCAGCAGATATTTGAAAACAGAGAAGCCGCCGCCCTCCCGGGCTTGATGGAGAGCGGAGGACTTCCCGCGCTCATTTCCGGACTTTCGGGCATTCACAGGGTGAATCTGGCCGCGGCGCTGTATGAAAGGCTGGAGCTTCCGCTGCTTATCGTCTGCCCGGACGACAGCGCGGCCGAGAGCTTTTCCCGCGACCTTGAAGCTATGACGGGAGAAAAGGTAAATACCCTTTACTCGCGTGACTTTACATTCTATTCGTCCCTTGCCGCCTCGCGTGAGGCCGAGCAGAAGCGCCTTTATGTTTTAAACGCGCTCAGATGCGGCGAAAGCCCGCTTACCGTCGCAACGGTATCGGCGCTCATGCAGAGGACGATACCGCCTCAGACGCTTATTAAGGCCGCATTTACGGTGAAAGACGGCGAGTCCTGCCCGCCCGAGGAGCTTGAACGGGCGCTGGTGCGCTGCGGCTACACGCGCTGTGAGCAGGTCGAGGGCGCGGGTCAGTTCTCGCGCCGAGGCGGAATAATAGATTTCTTCTCGCCCTCATACCCCGAGCCGGTGCGAATTGAGTTCTGGGGCGACGATATCGACAGCATGGGCTTTTTCGACGTAAAGACCCAGCGCAGAACGGAAAGTGTCGAAGCCTGTCGGATACTCCCGGCGGCCGAGAGCCTTGCGACGCTGGCAACAGGCGGCACCGAGGCGCTCACGGAGGCTCTGACTGCGGCGGCGGATAAATGCTCGCGCCATAAAAGCTCGCAGCAGCTCAGGGAGCTTGAGCAGACCCTGCGCACGGATATAGAAAGACTGCGGCAGAACATAAAGCTCGAATACGCCGACAGGTATATGCCGTTTCTGTACGATAAGGCGTCGGGCGCAGACTATATCCCGGAGGAGGCCGTCGTTTTCATCGACCAGCCGCCCAGATGCGCCGACAGGGCGAGGGGCTTTGTAAAGCAGCTCGGCGAGGACGTCGGCGAGCTCGTCAAAAGAGGCATACTCGCGACCGACGCGCCGTCGTTTCGCATAAGCTGGGAGGAGCTTACGGGCAAGCTGTCCGGGCACGCTGTGTACATGGCCGACGCCTTCACCGTCGGGCGATACCCGGTCGAGCCTAAAACGCTCGTGAGCATCCCGGCAAAGCAGCTGCCGTCGTATGCCGGCTCCGTCAAGACCGCGGCCGAGGACGTTTCGGCATATTTAAAGCAGGGCTTTCGCGTCGTGGTGCTTGCCGGAGATATGCGCAGAGCGGAGCTTTTGCAGAGCTTTCTGAAGGACTCCGGCATCGTCGCCTATGTCAGGGAAAAGCTCGAAAGGCTGCCCGAGGAGGGCTGCTGCACCATCTCCGTCGGCGGCATGTCCGCCGGCATGGAGTACCCCGGGATAAAGCTCGCCGTCATAAGCGATATGCAGCTTCTGCGCGTGCGCGAGCATAAGCATAAAGCGTCGAAAAAAGCGCCGTCTAACAGACAGCGCATAAGCTCCTACGCCGACCTTGCGCCGGGCGATCTCGTCGTGCACGAGGTGCACGGCATAGGCCGCTTTGCCGGCATAAAAAAGATGAAGGTCGACGGCTTTGAGAAAGACTATATCATGATCCGCTACGCCGGAACGGATACGCTGTACGTTCCCGCGACGGCGCTGGACATGGTGACAAAATATCTCGGTGCCGCCGAGGATCAGAACGTCCGGCTCTCGAAAATGGGCGGCGCGGAGTGGACAAGGGCACGCTCCCGCGCCAAGGCCGCGACGAAAAAGCTGGCAGGCGAGCTCATAAAGCTCTATGCCGAGCGCGCACGCGTGCCCGGCCACGCCTTCGCGCCCGATTCGCCCTGGCAGCGCGAGTTTGAGGATAACTTCGGCTACACGGAGACAGACGATCAGCTTCGCAGCATCTCCGAGATAAAGGCCGATATGGAGTCGGCAACGCCCATGGATCGTCTTCTGTGCGGCGACGTGGGCTACGGCAAGACCGAGGTCGCACTTCGTGCGGCGATGAAGTGCATTTTAGATAACCGTCAGGCGGCGATTCTCGTCCCGACGACGGTGCTTGCCCAGCAGCATTATCAGACCGCCGTGCAGCGCTTTTTCGGCTTCCCGGTCACCGTTGAGGTATTAAGCCGCTTCCGCACCCCGGCGCAGATACAGAAAACGCTTGAGGACTTGAAAACCGGCAAGTGCGACCTTGTCGTCGGCACTCACCGGCTTTTGCAGAAGGATGTCAAATTCAAAGCTCTCGGGCTTCTCATCGTTGATGAGGAGCAGCGCTTCGGCGTCGGGCACAAGGAGCACATAAAGGAAATGAGCCGCGGCGTGGACGTTCTCACGCTGTCGGCAACGCCGATACCGCGCACGCTCAACATGGCGCTTTCCGGCATCCGCGACATGTCGTCTATAGACGAGCCGCCGCAGGACCGCCTGCCCGTGCAGACCTTCGTCATGGAGCACGACTGGGGAATTATCTGCGACGCTATCCGCCGCGAGATACAGCGCGGCGGACAGGTGTATTACCTGCACAACCGCATCGAAAATATCGAGCGCACCGCGATAAAAATACGCGAGCTGCTCGATAACGAGGTCTCTGTCGGCGTAGCGCACGGGCAGATGGACAAGGATATGCTCGCCTCCGTCATGGAGGACGTAACAGAGGGTAAAATTCAGGTGCTCGTGTGCACGACGATCATCGAAACCGGCATCGATATCCCGAATGTCAACACCCTCATCATCGAGGACGCGGACAAAATGGGTCTTGCCCAGCTGCACCAGATCCGCGGCCGCGTTGGACGCAGCACGCGCCGCGCCTCGGCCTATCTCACGTTCCGTCAAAACAAGGTTCTCACCGAGGTAGCGGAAAAGCGCCTTGAGGCCATCCGCGAGTTTGCCGAGTTCGGCTCGGGCTTCAAGATCGCCATGCGCGACCTTGAGATACGCGGAGCGGGCAGTCTGCTCGGCGCGGAGCAGTCCGGGCATATGACCGACGTGGGCTATGATATGTACATGAAGCTTCTCAGCGAGGCCGTGCTCGAGGAGCGCGGCGTCAAGGTCGAGCACCGCGCCGAGTGCTCGGCGGATCTCGCCGTCGCCGCGAACATCCCGGAGTCGTACATCCCCTCCGAGGGGCAGCGCATGGATATCTACCGCCGCATAGCGCTTTTGCGCACCGAGGATGAGGCAGACGACCTCATCGACGAGCTGATCGACCGCTTCGGCGACCTGCCGTCGGGCGTGAGCGCGCTTATAAACGTCGCGCTTTTGCGCGGCGAGGCCGGAAACGCCGGAATAAGCGACATTTCGCAGAAGTCCGGCAAGCTCATCTTCGCCCTGCGCGATTTCGATATGGAGCGCATCTCCGCTCTGTACGCACGTCCCGAGTATAAGGGCGTGCTCAAGGTCGAGGCAGGAACGGCCCCGCGTGTCAGTCTGCGCCTTAAATCAAACACCCGCATCGTCGATCAGGCGCGGAAATTTATTAAAGATTTCGGGTCAGCCGCCGCAGACGGCTGATCCGAAATAGTGGATAGCTGATAGCCAATAGCTGATAGCCGAATGTGTGCGCTTTGCGCACGGATTTGAAAACACAACCCCACCGGCTCGGCCGCAAGCGTCCGACCCACCTCCCCTTACACAGGGGAGGCTTTTTAGAGGCGCACGGACGCACCTACGGATACATTTATTGCGTCAGCCCGGTATCGAAATTGCCGACGAAACCGGAAAGCTGCCGCTTCCCGATACTGCGGTGCAGATTTTGCTCCGCACTTCCCTTGGCTCCCCTGCGTAAGGGGAGCTGTCAGCGAAGCTGACTGAGGGGTCGCTTCCGGCAAAACCTGCACGACGGGCGACCAATGGTCGCCCCTACGGGCATAGTCGGAACAAAAATCAATAACGTAGGGGCGGGCATTGCCCGCCCGTTTTTTACGGTTTGGTCGGCAGCTTCCGGTCGGGCACCCGCAATAAATGTATTCGCAGGAGCTTCAATTCGCCTATAAAAGAATGTCGTCGTAGCTAACGGAGAGTGCCGAGCGCAGAGCCTTGAGCTCGTCGGGGCAGAGCATGCGCTGGCCGACCTCGATCTTCGCCAGCGCCGAGCGCGTAATGTCGCAGCCGAGCAGCTGCATCCGCGCTGCAAGCTGCTCCTGCGTCAGCTTTTTCTGCTTGCGCAGCCAGGATAAATGCGTGCCTACTCTGTTTGCGTATGCCTTGTTCATAAGCGTGTCTCCTGTTCTGTATCAGTGCAAGATTTCGCGTTCTCGATAAGTCGATTTTACCCGAAAGCCGTCGATGCTTTGCACTAATATAGAACAAAAATTCGAACAAGGCAAGTTTTTTGCCGAAAATGCTGCCGTTACGGCCGGCGGAGTCTTGAGATCAAAAGCAGCGCCGGAAGAATGACGAAAATTATTACAAGGCTCGCGCCGGGAACGATTATCTGGGATATCCCGAGCAGCGCCGCCTCATTTGAAGGGATAAGCGCGGCGGCCGCGGCAGAGAGCACCGCACAAATAAGAATGAGCGAACGGCCGTTTGACATGTCGAGCATGCGAGCGTCCGTTTTTTCGGGTATGAAGCCGAAAATGAGGCGCAGTATGTGAGCTGCGCAGCATAAAAGAAGCGAAAAAATGACGAAGTCGGACAGCACCCAAAGCGCCGCAACGAGAGCCTCGATGCGCTCGATGGTCTTCATGAGCGTCACGTCGCGCACGGTCGAGAAGAAAGGATACGAGAAGCGTGCGACGAGCCCGGCGCCGTAGCAGCCGATGATGACCGCGCAGAAAAATGTCAGCAGCACGCAGATGAGCGCAAGCCGGCCCGCATGAGAGGCAAAGCGCCGGCCCTGAAGCGGTGCGCGATCCTCCAAAAGCGCAGCGCAGTACAGCACGCCGCCGTAGATCTCGACAACAGCGAGGCTCGACAGGAAAAGCTTGCCGAAGTCCGTTTTTGTGACGGGCAGCAGGTTTTTAGCGTCTACCGAGTCGAGCGACAGCAGCAGCGCGAGCAGCATTACGGTCAAAAGGATCGGCGCGAACACTCTTGAGGCGCGAGGCAGCGCCTTAACTGGGCCGAGCGCGGCCAGCGTGCCCATCAGCAGCATTGTCGCCATGAAGAACCAAGGCCCGGCGGCTGGATAAATTGTCGAAATAAGTCGATGTGCGCCCGTGCGCAGGATAAAGCCAGCGGAAAAGAGCTGGAACACGGCGATAAGGCCGAGCCCGATGCTGCCCGCCGTGCGGCCGGCGCGGCGCATGACGACCTCGCCCAGTCCCTCGCCCTCGCGGCGCATGTTCATCAGAGCCGTCAGAACGAGCAGGTATAAAAGCAGCATAGGCAGCGCACACAGCGGCGCAAGCCAGCTCGCGCTCCCGGCGATCTGCGCCGTCGCCTTCGGAAGCAGCCGCGTGACCGGCGCGAGAGATGCAACAAAGCACATCGCCTTCAGCTGCCGCCTGTCATATTCCTTCATTGGCGCACTGACCCCTTTCTTATGCGTTTATTGCGGCAGCCCGACAGCGCAGGCTGCGCCTGCGAGTGAATAATGAATAGTGAATAATTAATGTGTGCGGCGCTGCCGCACTGATTTGAATATCACCTCATCCGTCGGCTGCGCCGACACCTTCCCCTCAAGGGGAAGGCACTTTAGAGGCGCATTAAAATTGTGCCGATACGGTTTTTGCGCCTGCCCGGTATCGAGAGAGCGGAACAAACCATAGCGTTTCGCATCCCGTGAAATTGTGCTGATTTGGTGCAAAATCTCTGCCTGCACCCTGTAGGGAATGGGCTTGCCCATTCCGTTTCTAAAAACCATATCCGAACTAAAATCTATATCGTAGGGGCGGGCATTGCCCGCCCTTTATTAACGGTTTTCTCCACAGTTACCGGTCGGGCCTACGCAAAAGATGTATCAGCGCTGTCTTTTATGCGTTTGTGTTAAATCGTAGTTCCGA
>OLGD01002761.1_pt1 | contig 18819 bp, 10 predicted proteins | sample 1605311 | NCBI WGS metagenome assembly OLGD01 (sample SAMEA3888917, study PRJEB22519) | human gut metagenome | biome: human gut; feature: human-associated habitat; material: faeces | place: Denmark | collected 2010
AAAGATAATGCATCAACTGGCTCATTATTTATATGTATATCTAATTTTACAAGTTCTGCCCTTCTGTATTCTTTAAACTCATAGTCAAAAGAAGCATAACCTTTTGTTTTTGATTTTAATGTATCAAAAAAATCATATATTATTTCATTTAGTGGTAATTCATATTCTAATGTTACTCTTGTGCTGTCTAAATATTTCATATCAATATATGTGCCACGTCTATCTTGGCATATTTCCATTACATTTCCAACAAATTCTTTTGGAAGTATTATCTCTGCTTTTACTATTGGTTCTTCTATATAACTTATTTCTTGTGCTGGTGGTAAATCTACTGGATTATATAGTTCTATTACCTCTCCTGTTTGCTTATACACCTTATATATAACTGATGGTGCTGTTGTAATTAAATTTAAGTCAAATTCTCTTTCTAATCTTTCTTGTATAATTTCTAAATGAAGTAGTCCTAAAAATCCGCATCTAAAGCCAAAGCCTAAAGCAATAGATGTTTCTGGTTCATACTCTAATGCAGCATCATTCAATTTTAATTTTTCTAGTGCTGTTTTTAAATTTTCGTAATCTCCTCCATCTAATGGATACATTCCACAATATACCATGGAATTTGCTTTTTTATATCCTGGGAGTGGCTCTTTTGCCGGATTTTCTGCTGTTGTTATTGTATCTCCTACATGCAAATCAGATACATTTTTTATACTAGCCGCAATATATCCAACTTCCCCTGCTGTTAATTTTTCTGCTGGTACTGTGGTTCCTGGCTCTAAATACCCAAGCTCTGATACTACAAATTTCTTATTTGTAGCCATAAATAGTATTTCATCACCAGTTTTTACTGTTCCTTCTACTACTCTTATATAGCTTAATGCTCCTTTGTAATTATCATAAAAAGAATCAAATATTAAACATTTTAATGGTTTTGTTTCATCTCCCACTGGTGGTTTAAAATCTGTTACTATTCTTTCTAAAACTTCATCAATGTTTAACCCAGTTTTTGCAGAAATACAAGGTGCATCCATTGCTGGTATTCCAATTATATCTTCTATTTCTTGTTTTATTTCTTCTGGTCTAGCATTTGGCAAATCCACTTTGTTTATTACTGGTAAAATATCTAGGTTATTATCTAGTGCTAAATATACATTAGCAAGTGTTTGTGCTTCCACTCCCTGGCTTGCATCTACAACTAATATTGCACCTTCACATGCAGCTAAACTTTTTGAAACCTCATAATTAAAGTCTACATGTCCTGGGGTATCTATTAAATTTAATATGTATTCATTTCCGTCTTTTGCTTTATATAACATTCTAACAGCTTGTGCTTTTATTGTAATTCCACGTTCTCTTTCTAAGTCCATATTATCTAATACTTGACTTTCCATTTCTCTAGAAGATAAAAGTCCTGTTTTTTCTATTAATCTATCTGCTAATGTTGATTTTCCATGGTCTATATGTGCTATTATACTAAAGTTTCTAATATATTTTTGTTTATCGTGCATTATTTTTCCTCCTTAGTCACTATCAGATATTCTACCATAACAGTTGGAATTTAGCAATATGTTTGAGTTTTAGAATTTTTGTGGTATAATATATTTATGGAAAAAATTGTAGAGAAAATTATAAATTCAATACCAAATAATTTAACTGAATTAGAAAAAGCCTATTTTGTTTACCTTGAACTTGGAAAAATATTAAATATTGATACAGGATATTTTTTATCTGGTTCGAGAAGTAAAAAGGATAGGATTTTTGAGAATGGGAAAAATTTTGAAAGAATTAATTCTACTAATGTTATTTGTAATTCTTCTGCTGAATTATATGCACACATCTTGAATAAGCTTAATATTAATGCGTATTGTTTTTATTATAATAATTTTACTCATGCAGATGTTTTAATAGAAACTCCTAATGCTAGTTTTTACTATGTAAATATGCTTCAAGATTTATACAACATTCAAACAGGTGCTAGAACTAGGCATTTTGCCCCACCTTTAGAATACATTAATGAAGGATATCGCCGAGAATTACAAGAAGAAAATTTTTTAAGTCTTGCTTCTGTTAGTTCAGGTGAATTAGAAAGAATGGATAAAAAACTTGGTTATTCTTTTCATGGTATTTATTTGAATGATTTTATTAATAGAATTAAATTGGAAATTAAGAATCCCGATTTTGTAAATGAATATATTTTACCAAATGGTGTTACTTTAGATAATTGCAGTCCTCAAAATTTATTAAAGTATAAGTTTTTATTTTTAATAAATAACCTTAATGCCTATAGTGAAACTCCTAATAGATCTATCGGCTTTTTAGAATTAGAACGATATTATGAAAGGCTTTGCTCTGCTATACTTTCACCTGAAGAAGACAAAAAAGTTATGCTTTATGCTTGTTATCCTAAAGGTAGTGAATTATCAAATGATTCTTTGTCTTCTTATATATCTTTAGAACTTGATGCGGATAATATTATGTATTTTTCTTTTTCTAGTGAAAAAAATAAATATATATCACTTTCAAAAGAAGAACTTCAACAACAAGTTAATAATGGTTTAACTGCTTATAAAACAAAATTTAAAGGCATTGAAAGAGAAGGTTAACTGCAATATTTGTTATATTTCTCTTTCAAATTTTTTTTATTTAAAACCTCTTCTATTCCTTTTTTACTAATCTCTTCAAAAACGTCATCAAAAAAATTAATCAATTTTGGATGAAATAATTCTTTATTCTTTACATTATTCCAATACCACAATGGATAATCATTTGTAAAATCTTTTCCTTTATAAACCATTCCAGCAGATAAATTATCGCACAACATTTCTATTGTATATTTATATGGTATAACTGGCGCCTTTACTGGTGCATTAAAATCATACCAATACTCTTCGTGGTGTTTGTTATGGCCTTTATGATGAAGCCATGCAGCCGAGTATTGTCTTTTTTCTCTTGCTACTTGTATTGGACTTTTATAACCTACATAGTATTTTGCACTTTCCCAAAATTCTGTTGGACCATATTTAGATAAATCATGTATAAGTCCTCTCCATGGTAATCCTGCTTTTGTACATAATTTAAATACTATCCACCTATGTTTTGTAATTAGTTTAAAATGTAACCATATTTTTTTAAGCAATTTTGTTCCTCCTTGTTATAATGAATTCAGGACAGTCCCCAAAATCCCCAGGTTTGGTGATTTTGAGGGACAGTCCCTAGAATTCCCCTCACACAAATTACAATTTATCTGTTTCTTACCAAATTATTGAAACTATACAATAGATTAGAACTCTTGCAAGTGCTGTTGTTAATAAATTATCTATCACAAATGGTATTCCAATTTTATTTATGTTTTCATATTCTTTTAATAACTTGTTTTTTTCTTCTTCTGTACAAAGTTTAGTTTTTTCCATATATTCTTTTGCAAGGTATTTTGCTTTTGTCATTGCATCTATTTCCAAAAAGCTTCTTACACTAAATTCGATTAGTGTAAATAGCATAAGTATTGCTATTTGCAAGCTCTGGTTAGTTATTACTTTTAATATTGTTAATACACTTATTATTATAAAGTATATTATATTTATAAATACCGGATTTGTACTATTTTAGGCTTATTTTATGAAAAGAAATATTTTGTTTTTGCTTCTGATATTATTCGGGCTTATTCCGGAGGGTTTTTCTCAGGAATATGTATTGGATTTAAGTGGGACATGGCAATTCGCTATGGACAGTAAGGATGTCGGTGAACAGGAGTGCTGGTTTGAAAGATCTTTGGAAGATGTTATTCTGTTGCCCGGTACGACCGATTTGGCAGGGAAGGGTATTCCGAATGAACTCTCTCCGGCTTTGGAAAAGCCTCAAATGTTACACTTGACTCGTCGTCATTCTTATGTAGGTCCGGCGTGGTATAGCCGGGAGATTGAGATTCCTGCATCGTGGAAAGGTCGGAACGTTTCTCTCTATTTGGAACGTGTTATGTGGCAATCTAAAGTTTGGATAGATGGGGTTGCTTTGGAGGGGGTACAAGAGAGCCTGACTACACCGCATCGTTTCGATTTACCATCAGATATTCGTCCTGGGAAACACCGGTTGACGATCAGGATTGATAATCGCAAACAGTATGATATTTCGGTTAAAGATTTGGCGCATGCTTATACCAATGATACTCAGATTATGTGGAATGGTGTATTGGGACGTCTGGAACTTCGTGCGGAAAATCAAATCTCTGTTGAGGATGTTCAGCTTTATCCGAATGTATCTCAGAAAAAAGTGCGATGTGTGGTAACTGTGTCGAATTTTGGAAAGAAAGAAAAACAAGGAACTCTTTCATTTAATCCGAAAATATTAACAGATGGAAGAGCATTGTCGTCACAGCTATTGACTACATCTTTTCGTCCCGGGAAAAATACTATAACGTATGATTATGATATGGGCGAAAATACTGTTTTATGGAATGAATTTTCTCCGGTTTGTTATCAGATGGATGTCATTTTGACACAAGGGAAAAAAACTTCTGCTTTTTCAGCTCGGTTCGGAATGCGTAATTTATCGACGTCGGGTTCTGTATTGATGAATAACGGCGACCGCATTTATTTAAGAGGAACATTGGAATGTTGTATTTTTCCTTTAACAGGTACACCTCCTACTGATAAGGAAGGCTGGAACAAAGTATTTAGTGTTGCAAAAGCATACGGTTTGAATCATTTGCGTTTCCATTCGTGGTGTCCTCCTCAGGCAGCGTTTGAGGTAGCAGATGATATGGGCTTTTATTTGCAGGTAGAGTTGCCTTTATGGTCTTTGACCGTTGGTAAGGATACGACAACCAACAGATTTCTTCATGAAGAGGCTGATAGAATATTAAAGGAATATGGTAACCATCCTTCGTTTTGTTTAATGAGTGTCGGAAATGAATTGCAACCAGACTTTGACTTTTTGAATAATTTACGTTCTTATATGAAGTCAAAAGACAATCGCCACTTATATACGACTACTACGTTTACTTTTGAAAAAGGTCATGGTGATTGGCCGGAAACCGGTGATGATTTTTTTGTGACTCAATGGACGAAAAAAGGTTGGGTTAGAGGACAGGGTATTTTTAACGACGAATCTCCTTGTTTTAATAAAGATTATACTTCTGCCGTTGACGGGATGAATGTTCCACTTATTTCTCATGAGATAGGACAGTATGCCGTGTATCCTAATTTGAAAGAGATTGAAAAATATAAAGGTGTACTTGATCCTTTGAATTTTAAGGCGGTAAGGGCTGATTTGCAAGAAAAAGGATTGTTGTCTAAAGCCGATGATTATTTGAACGCTTCGGGAAAATTGGCTGCTATATTGTATAAAGAGGAGATTGAACGGGCTCTGAAAACACCCGGATTCTCAGGTTTTCAATTGCTCGATTTGCACGATTTCCCCGGACAAGGAACTGCTTTAGTCGGTTTGTTAGATGCATTTTGGGATTCTAAGGGGATTGTTGCTGCTGAAGATTTTCGTAATTTTTGTTCTCCGGTTGTTCCTTTAACTCGTTTCCCGAAAGCAGTTTATACGAATAACGAGTTATTCGAGGCGACAGTGGAAATTGCTAATTATGCTGCTTCAGATATTGACAATAAAAAAATTTTGTGGAATTTATTTGGTCCGGGTAGAAAATCTGTTGCATCAGGATATTTTGATGCAGCACACATTGAAAAGGGTAAAAATTCTGTTATAGGAAAGATTTCAGCGTCTTTAAATCAGGTTACGGTTGCGACTTGTCTTACTTTGGAAGTGGCTGTAGCGGAAACGCCTTACAAGAATAGCTGGTCGGTATGGGTGTATCCCGAAAATGTAGCTATAAATGCGGGAGATGTTTGCGTGACAGATAATTTGGAAAAAGCTCTTTCAGAGTTGTCAAAGGGTCGGAAAGTGCTGCTTTCACCTCCTGTTGGCGCATTAAAGGGTATAGAAGGCAAGTTTGTTCCGGTTTTTTGGAGTCCGATTCATTTTCCGAAACAAGCGGGAAGTATGGGGATTTTGTGTGATTCCGGACATTCGGCTTTGTCGGATTTTCCAACCGAAAATCATACCGACTGGCAATGGTGGCATTTGCTGAAAAACTCTAAAACGTTAGTCGTCGACTCTATAGCTCCAGTGTCTGCGATAGTAGAACATGTCGATAATTTTGCGAACAACAGGCGATTGCTTTCGGTCTTTGAGGCTACTTGCAATGGCGGTAAGTTGTTGTTTTCTTCTATGGACATTCTTTCGGAAAAAAATCAGAAATATCCGGAAATCCGTCAGTTGCTTTACAGCCTTTTGAATTATATGAATTCAGAAACTTTCAAACCTTGTTCAGAACTTCCTAAAGAAGATCTTAATAAGTTGGTAGATAATGAAATACATGAAGTGAAATCGAGTAGTGCGACTTCTATATATTGAAAACATTTTTGATAAAACCTGAAGAAATGGATAGACCGAAAATTTGTCCATGTGCTTTGTGAAATTGTCCATTTTTTTATGCTTTTTATAGTCGTATTTTCGTGATGTAAACTTAAAAATCGGTAGTTATTTATCTTTAAATAATCATTGCCGATCTTATCAGATATTTTTTAATTATAAATTTTTGAGCCATGAAACATTGTTATCTAAAACGAAATCTAAAATTTTTTACAGGATGCATGTGTGCTTGGGCAATGTTCGCCCCTATGACAGCACAAGTTTTGCCGGATGGAATAACCCGTTTGACACCGGAAGGTTTAGAGTTGGGTAGTGTTATGTCTGTTGCCAATCCATTGGGCCCTAAAGAACATGCCGTGAGAACAGAGAATTTTCTCTTTTTTGCCGGCAAGGATGCTGATCATGGCAGCGAGTTGTGGTACACAGACTTGACACCGGAAGGTACGAAGTTATTTATGGATATTATTCCGGGATCTGAGAGTTCAGAACCGAGCGGATTGAAATGGGTGAACGGAAAATTGTTCTTTACGGCAGAAACCGCTGAATACGGACGGGAACTTTGGGTCTCAGACGGAACAGTAGAGGGGACGAAAATGGTAAAAGATATTTATCCGGGAAATATCGGTTCTCAACCGGGAAATATGGTTATTCTTGGGGATAAAGTTCTTTTTACAGCGAGGGATGAAGAAAGTGAGATGATGCCTGTTGTAGATCCTGAAACTCCTGAGAGTTGGATTTGGATATCCGATGGTACAGAAGAAGGAACAGTGCGTATCGCAAGCATTCCGATGAGGAGTTATTTTGAGGTAATGGGCGATAAGGCTTTTTTCGCAGGAGTTGATCTTGAGCATAACGAAGAATTGTGGATTACCGATGGAACACCTGAAGGAACAAAGTTACTGAAAGATATTAATAACAGACCGAGTGATGATGGTACATTCGGAACCGGTCCGGCAGGGATTGGAGCATTGCGTAATATCAATGATAAGATGGTGATTTTTCGTGCTGAAACGGTAGCGGAACAAGTCGGTCAGGATTACGGGAGTGAAATTTGGTATAGCGATGGAACTCCTGAGGGGACTAAGTGGTTGGGATTCGATTTCGCCAAGGGAGAAGTTGGAGGTCTACCTGCGGCTACGGAATTTGCTTACCCGATAGCAATTGGTGATACAATTTATTTCCGAGCAAAGGACGGTATTCATGGTTGTGAGCCTTGTTTCTGGGATTTGACCAAGCCTATCGAAGATGGAGTAAATCCTCGTATGATTTATGATATTAATCATTGGGGTGGAAATGTTGCTTTGGATTCTTGGGGGTCGAATGCTGATTTCTTTGTATATCAAGGATATTTGATGATTCAGGCCAACGGAGGATATTATATGCCGGGAGATGTTAACCAATATGCTTCGGGATATAGTTTGTGGTTGGCTCCTACCGCTACTTTGGATACTTGTATTTATCAGCGTCAGTTCTGGGGTACAGATATTGCTGCCGGAAGTTTGGCTGATAATTGCTCAAACTTCAGAGAAGTAAGCGGCAAACTGTTTTTTAAAGCACAAGATGAGAACAACAATAATGAATTATGGGTGATCGACGGTATTGAAAATGCACCTTTTAAAGTTGTCGATTTACCGGATAACGGTTCTCCTACGGGATTTTATAATATTAATAATAATCTGTATTTCGGCTCTTCATCAACGAAAGCTCTTTACAAATATGATTTGGGAGGAACCAGTGCTATAGAAGATCCTGCAACGGTGGCTGTTAAGGTGACGGTTTACCCTAATCCTGCAACCGAAAGAATTTTCATCACGACACATCAGGATATAAAAACCGTACAAATTTATGATCTTTCGGGAGCACAGGTGTTGGAGACGGAAGCCGATAATATTGATGTTTCGGCTCTTAACGGAATCTATTTTGTAAAAGTTGTATTAGCTGACGGACATCAAGTTGTAGAAAAGATTGTGGTTAAATAAATTGGGAGATATGGGACTGTGTGAAAATAACAGTCCCATATTCTTAAAGGAATTAGAAAAGGTTTAAAAAGGTATTGATAATAATTTAATGTAAAATCCTGTAGAAACGGATTTTCTCTGGACTATTTTTTATAACATAAATAAGTTTTAAGCATGTTAAGCCATAGAAAAATAAAGGCTTTGTTGTTATTGTTCATGATTATGCTTGTTATGCCTGTTTATTCTCAGGTGATTACGGGTAAAGTGATAGATGCGAACAACAAAGAGCCGATTATCGGTGCTTCGATACAGGTGAAAGGAACAAGTATCGGAACAATGAGTGACCTGGACGGTCAATTTAAAATTACCGTGAAGGATAAAAATGCTTCTTTGCAGGTTTCTTATGTTGGGTATAAGACCGTTGTACAGCCTTTAAACGGGAAGACTTCTATTACGATTACTTTACAGGAATCGACTCAAGAGTTGGATCAGGTCGTGGTTATCGGCTATGGAGTACAGAAAAAAAGCGATTTGACAGGGGCTATTGCTTCTGTGGACGCAGATGAGATAGCTAAATTACCGGCAACGAATGTCATGCATGCTATTCAGGGAAAGGCTGCAGGAGTTGAGATTGTACAGAATTCCGGAGCTCCGGGTGCTAGTTCTACGGTTCGTATTCGAGGTATGGGTACGATCAATAATTCTGACCCTTTATATGTGGTTGACGGAATACCGATGGATAATATCGATTATTTGTCTGCAGATGATATAGAATCTATCGAAATTTTAAAAGATGCATCTTCTGCGGCTATTTACGGTTCTCGTGCTGCGAACGGTGTAGTGCTCGTTGTTACTAAATCGGGTAAAAACAGCCAGAAAATCTTAAATGTGAATTTTAATGCTTATCTGGGATGGCAGGAGTCATGGAAAGATCCCGGACTAATGGACAAACAGGATTTTGCTTATTATTCCGACTTTGTGAATAATCTGAATATTGTTACGGATTATGATGCGGCTACAGGCCAGATGAAGGTAAAGCCGGAAACTCAAGAGTTGATAGATAAAGGGGTTGATTGGTGGGATGAATTGTCTCGTAGTGCATTAATGCAGAAATACAATATCTCATTGTATGGAGGCAATGATAAATTGAATTATTATGTCAGTGGTAATTTTCAGGATACGGACGGTATTATAAAAGAGTCGAATTATGAACGCAAATCTTTTAACGGAAAGATGAATGCTAAGTTGCTGAAGAATTTGTCTCTTGGTACGAATCTTACTTATGCGCGTGAAGATCGCAGAGTTGTCGGAGAGGGAACTTGGGGTGTAATTAAGACAGCCATTAACTATAATCCGCTCACACCTATTTATGATCAGAATGAAAGTTATAATTGGACTACTCCGATCGAAAATCTTCGTCGTACGACTTATGATACCTATGTCAATACTTTTATCGGGCAAATAACATTGGATTGGGATATTGTGAAAGGATTAAAATATTCTACTCGTGCCAGTTATTCAAATTATGCCTCCGATCAGGAACAGTTTAACCGTTATAACGTAAATCCTGAAATTGTAGGAACTATAAAATATGATGTGAAACGTTATCCGACGACTACCGATAATATAAGTTGGGATAATATTTTAAATTATACGGCAAAATGGGGCGATCACGATTTTTCTGTGATGGTCGGTCAAACGCTGGAAACCTCGACAATGAAGCGTACATGGGCACAAGGTACAGGATATGGAGGGTATGATGATGAATTTAATGCATTGAACTTTGCTCAATTTTCTCAATCGACGTCTGGATATACAACTTCTTGGACTGCTTTAGGCCTTTTGGGACGTATTAGTTATGACTATAAAGACCGTTATTTATTACAAGCGAATTTCCGTGCGGACGCTTCATCCAGATTTTCGAAAAAAAATCGTTGGGGATATTTTCCGAGTGTATCTGCCGGATGGAAGATTAATTCGGAGTCATTTTATATATATGGAGTGGGAATGCCTACAATTCAACCGGGTATGAGTATATCTTCATACGGAAATTCCGATATTCTTTGGGAACGTACTCAATCGACCAGTGTCGGACTTGATTTTAATGTTTTGGATAATCGTATCTCTACATCGGTCGATTATTTTATTAAGGATACACACGATATGTTGGTTGCTGTCCCTATTGTCTATTCGTCAGGGTACACTTCTACTCCGATGCAGAATGCCGGAAGCGTGAGAAATAAAGGATGGGAAGTTCAGCTTTCTTATAAAGATCGTATAGGAGATTTTAATTTTGAATTGTCGGGGAACTTTACGAAAGTAAAAAATGAAGTGACTGCTTTAGGTGGAAATGATGATGCTATTTATGGGGGAAATTTAGGCAGTCCCAATAATTTGGGATATGTTAATAAGACTGTAGTAGGAGCGCCTATTGCCTGTTTTTATGGATGGAAAACGGCCGGAATCATGACCGAAGCAGATTTCAATGAAGATGGTTCTCCAAAAGTTCCCGTATTTTCATCCGGATCGACTTACACTCCCGGAGATATGAAATTCGTAGATGTGAATGGCGATGGTGTGATTGATGACAATGATCGTACATTCATTGGAAATCCTAATCCGGATTTTTATTACGGATTCAATATCAATATGGAATATAAAGGTTTTGATCTGTCTATGTTCTTCCAGGGCGTCGCAGGAAATGAAATTTATGATGTAACGCGATATTTCCGTTACTCAAATGTCTCTTATAGCGGAGGCTGGGAAAATCTGAACTATTTAAGTTTTTCTAATGTTTCGGAAGACTATTTCGATAAAGTTTGGAGGCCGGTTCCCGATCCTGCCAATCCTTCTTATCGGGATCATTGGGGTGCTAATTTGAATGGAACAGTGCCGTTACCCAGTTCTGACGGAACTAAAAATGAAATGAATTTCAGAAATTCTGATTTTTATATACAAGACGGTTCATATTTGAGGTTAAAGAATATTCAATTAGGATATACTTTCCCTAAAAAATGGGTAAACAAATTGTCTGTGAGTAATTTAAGAGTTTATGCTTCTGCTACGAACCTATTTACTATCACTAGTTATGATGGTTTGGATCCGGAGGTCGGTAAAACTTCAGGTCAAGAAAGCAATAATCTTTATTTGGGGATTGATCAAGGGGTATATCCTCAAGCGCGCTCTTATATGTTTGGCGTAATTATTGATTTTTAAATAATTTCGAATATGAAAAAGTTGATATATATTCTTTTAGCAATGTACCCGTTGTTTTTTTCGTCGTGTGAGGACTATTTTGAGCCTGAACAGACCGGATTGGTAGAAGGGGACGTTTTTTATAAAGATTTGAATAATCTGCGTATCGGGTTAAATTCGATTTATAATCTGATGCAATCGCAGCAATATCAGTTGAGTGAGATTATTTTCGGTGAGGCCATGAGCGATAATTCATGGAACAAACAAGATGTCGAGGTTAATGAGATGGGGCAATTGGTTAATTTCCAGTTTAATACGGAAAATACGTATATCTTGCAACGTTATCAAATCAATTATCAGGGCATCAATAAAGCTAATCAGGTGATCAGATCGGCTCCCTATGTCGATTATCGGGCAAATGGTACGAGCGAAAAAGAGATACGCGAGGTTTTGGGACAGGCCAAATTGTTGAGAGCTCTTTTTTATTTTAATTTGGTGAAAACTTATGGCGGTGTATCGATACAGCCTGAAGATATAGATTTGGGAAATATGGTAGTGCCCCGATCTTCTTTAGATGAGGTGTATGCTTATATCGAAAAGGATTTGCGTGAAGCAATTCTGATTTTGCGTAGAGGTCGTTATCAGTTAACTGAGGCCGGACAGATTGGAGTCGGCGGAGCTTTAGGATTGCTGATGAAAGTATTGGTATATGAAGCATCGCCGGGCGTAAAGTTGACATCGGTGGATAAGGAGCAAAAATGGCAAGAGGCACGGGAGATTGGAGAATTTTTTATTGAAGGTAAAAATTTGACTTATAATCAAATACTGAAATTCGATGAAAATTATCCTAATGAGTCGTGGGAGTCTTTGGCAAAACGTTTGGTATTAGATCCTTCGGCTACCAAAGAGACTGTTTTTGCAGGACAAGATGTAGTAAGTATTCATCAATTGGATGAGTTCGATAAAATATTCCGGCTTGAGGGTGAGTTTTCTCCTGAATCGTTGATAGAAATAAATCATTATGATTATTCCGGCTCGGGAGTTTCGACAAATGAAAGTTGGCCGTGTGGAGGTTCTTTGATAAATTCGTTGGGAGGAACTTCTTCAACAATAGCTATTACACCGACATCTGATTTGAATAATCAATTTCAGAATGATCCTCGGAAATTGTTTACCATTACGGGGCGTACGCTCAGTGAATATTATAAACAAGAGGAGACATCTCCTCAAATCGGATGGTTTAATTATGGTAATGGAATGATTTTTGTCAAATATTATATATTCCGTAGCGAGGGTTCTACAAACGGACGAAATTATCGTGTAATGCGTTATCCGGAGGCATTGTTGTTATTTGCCGAAGCATTGAATGAGACCGGCGATTCTCGTAAAGCAGTCGATTATGTGAATAAAATTCGTCAACGTGCCCGTAAATTGTTAGATCCGGATAATCCTAATTCTCAATATATATCGATTCCGGCAGCTAATTTTCAAGATGTCGCTTATGCTCCTTATGATGTTACGCGGGATGCTATCTTAAAAGAAAAACGAATAGAGATGGCAGGAGAATTTGACCGTTGGTTTGAAATTGCACGTTTGGGTATTTTAAGCGAGAGAATGGCGTCTGTATATAAAAATGCTCCGGTAGAACAACCGTCTGGAAAAATCAGAGAGCGAGGGAAATATTTCAGAAAAGGAGTAAACGAAATATTTCCTATTCCTCAGGAAGAAATATCTATTTCCAATGGGGTAATCGAACAGAATTTTGGATATTAAAATGGAGAGTAGTGTTATGAAAAAGATAAGAGTTTTATTATATAGCTTATTGGCTGTTCTGATGCTCGTTTCGTGCGATGAAAACGGTTATCTCCGGGATTTGTATGTAGTGCCTAAGGCTGCTTTTGAAATAGAAAAAGATACTTATGATGTCTTTGAATCGGTTCATTTTGTGAATAAGGGTTCCGGACAGTATTATGTCGTTTATCCGGGAGATGCAAATCATGTATATGGAAAGGAGGGAGATACCGGTTTTGCCGCAGCTTCGGATGGTACGTTTTCTTATTCTTATCAAGAGCCGGGAACTTTTAATGCTGTATGGGTCGCTTCTTCGATTAATGAAAATGGAGAGCGGGAATTTCAGGTTGACTCGGTAACTGTTAAAGTAGTTGCCTTAGACGGGGGATTGGATAACTTGAGAATAAATAATATATACCGAATGTCGGAATATGCAGGAACGGTATATTATAGTTCGTATGGAGAATTTATCTCTTCGGATTCGTTGATCTGTCCGATATTGTTCGATGCGTGGAGAGATGCGACGTTTAATTCGATTAAGGCAAAACAATTGGTTAATTTTGAGTTATCGTCGAGCTTGGCGGAAATGTATTGGATTGATCCTGTAGGGGAAGAAAAGAAAATCGTTTCTGGTTCTACAGCTTCGCGAATTGTCGAATTTGTTCAGGATGGTAAACTGGAAATACAAAATTTTAGAGTTATTACGGCATCCGGAGTCATTTCTGATTATTATGTAGCTCCGGTTATGATTCCTAAAATGACGAAATTTTCTATTAATGGGGTAGAGGGGACTGTAACTCGTGATATTGCATATTATGACCGGTATAATATTACATTGCAATTAGCCGATGATATTGATTTAAGTAATGTGATTCCGGTTTTTGAGACGATGAACAATGATCCGAATTTGTTGGATGGAACAAATTGCCGTGTTACGATCGATGGTGTTGAACAAATATCGGGAGTTACTCCGGTCGATTTTTCGCAAGGAGACGTTACTTATACGATCGATTATAATTTTATGGGGAATAGTAATCCCAAGCTGACTCAACAAGCTCTGGTGACTGTTTCTGTTTCGCATTAAATGATATTGTTGAGAAATAATGTCTTCGTTGTCTTCTGATAGAAGCTCGGAGACATTATTGTTTAATCTTAATATTAAAAAAAAGAGCCATGAGAAGAATGTCTTTATTTGTTTGTCTATGTTTTCTTTTGCCTATATATGCATGGTCGGTTAGCGATAATAAAGCAAAACAGATTGCAGATATAAATTTTGAGAACGGTACAGTATCGGATAATTTAGGAAATGTTATTGCCGAAACATTAAATGGGGCTTCTGTAATATCTGATGATATACGGCAGGGAAAAGTGCTGAGTTTTGATGCTGATTTGAAAGGCTGCTTACAGTTGAAAGGGGATATATTATCGGATGAAATGACCATTTCTTTTTTTGGTAAAAGAGAAGATATCGATCCCAATGCAAATTGGCGGATGTTTTTAGCACTGTATGCCGATGACGGAAGCAATATCTATTTAACTCCTAAAACAACATGGGGGAACGATAGTTATATCGTTATCGATAATAAGCCTTATTCAACTTATCGTTCGATCGCAGGAGAACCTTTAGGAAATAACCAGTGGTATCATTTTGCTCTTGTTTTCAAAGGAATTCAAGTAAAATATTATGTAAATGGAAAGTTGTCGGGAGAACTTGAAACGTTGCTGAATCTTTCAGATTTTAATATTTCAAAAATCTTTTTAGGATGTAATCCCGAGACAAGTTATTCGATGAGTGGGCGTATCGATAATATAAAAATATATCATACGGCTCTTGCCGTTAACCAGATTGCAGCACTTGCTGAAGATAAAGAGTTGCCAGAGCCTTCTGTTTCTGAGGACGGGGAAATAGCTTATGCGCGGTTTTCTTTTGAAACAGGATTGGAAGATGACATGAAGAATATTGAAAGTTCGTCTTTAAACGTGGAACGAACAAAAAATAATGTAAGAGGATATGTAGCCGACATTAAAAGTGATAGCCGAATGTCTTTGCAAATTGGCGATTTAATGAAAGAAGAGTTATCTTTTAGTTTTGTATATTTTAAAGATTTGTTTAAAGAGGAGGATGTCGGTAAGGTGTTAGTCCGTTTCCAAGGTCAAAATAATGATGAAGCTTTATTGCTTGTTTCACAAATTACTTCGGGGCAAGCCGTGTTTGAATTTAAGATTAGAGAAGACGGGATTGTCCGAACTACTGGGAAAATGGCAACTGTTCCATTATATTCCGGCAAATGGAACAGTATATCGTTGGTACAGGTTTTTAGTGCAGGAGGTAGCCCTTATTACCGAATATATTTGAATGGAGCTCTTGGAAAACAGATCGCAGGATATACGAATAAAGAAAATCCTTTTTCTCAGATCGATTTTGGTTGTGGAGAAAATACGTGTACCGGTCTTTTGGATGAGATAACTTTAGAAAGAAGTTCTCTTACTTCGGACGAAATTCGAGACTGGGATGCTGAATTCTGTGATTTTTCAGAATTTACGGTTTGTGTAGATCAGAAAAAGCAAACTATACGCAATTTTGGGGCATCGGATGGTTGGAGTACTCAATTTATAGGAAAATATTTTCCGGAAAATAAAAAAGAGCATTTAGCGGAGTTATTATTCAGTTGTGATACTTTATCGAATGGTACGCCTAAAGGTATAGGATTGTCTGCGTGGCGTTTTAATATAGGGGCAGGGACATCTGAGCAAGGAGCAGCCAGCCGTATTTCGGATGAAACACGTCGTACCGAATGTTTCTTGAATCCGGATATGACTACATATGATTGGACAAAACAAGCCGGACAGCAGTGGTTTTTGGAGAAAGCGGTAAAAACGTATAATGTGCCGGATATTATAGGTTGGCAAAATTCTCCCCCTGTCTATTATACAGTGAGAGGTTTGGGATTTCGGGAATACGGTGATGCGAAATCGACTATTTTGAAGAGAGAGCATTTCAATGATTTCGGGAAATTTTTAGTCGATGTTGTCTCCCATTTTAAAGAACAAGGAATTAATTTTAAATATATTAGTCCTTTGAATGAACCTCAATGGGAGTGGAATGCAACTTCTGACGGAGGAGTCGTATCGCAGGAAGGAACTCCTTGGACAAATCAAGAAGTCTCGGATGTAGTTAAAGCGATCGATGCTGAATTTGTAAAAAGAGGTATTGATACTAAGCTGTTTATTACAGAAGCTGGCTCTATAAATTATTTATTGAAAGAAAGTACGGGAGATTATGCAAATCAATTATATAATTTTTGGGATGATCGGTCTGAGCTTAAGATAAAAGATCTTCTTTCGGTTTCATCTTATGTTTCTTCCCATAGTTATTGGACAGATGCTTCTGCTACGGATATTGTAGAGAAGAGAAATGCGTTGCGAGATCAAATAGAAGAGACCGATCCTGAATTAGAGTATTGGCAAACTGAATATTCGTTGTTGGGAAATGGCTATAAGGCCATTCATAGCGGAGGTTCTTCCCGTACGTTATCTCCGATGGAATGCGGAATATCATTGGCTCGGATTATTCATAATGATTTAGTAGAGGCTGATTGTTCCGGTTGGCAATGGTGGACGACATTCGAAAAAGATGCAAGTAGTGGCAATGAAGAACGTTTTGCTCTAATTCGATATATTTTGAATAACCAGCAAACAGATGGTGTATACCGTCCTACAAAATTACTTTATGCTTTGGGAAATTTTTCTCGGTTTATCCGTCCGGGCATGAAACGGGTCGATGTAATGCGGTTGGATGGTCTCTCTGCCGCAGATGCAATTGCAAACCAAATGGTTTCGGCATATATCGATGAAATCAACCATGAACTTGTAATTGTTGTGATAAATGCTTCGACACAATCCCGTTCGATACGTATGAATATATCCGGATTAAGTAATAATATGGGAATAACACATTTTACTCCCTATATTACAACTAATAGTCTGAATGATGCTTTAAGGCGCGGATCGGATATTGCTGTTACAGAGAATTATACGATGCCGGCGACATCGATTGTTACTTTTGTCGGTAAAATAAGGGATCTTTCTGATACCGGCATAATTGAATCTGTTAGCGATTCCCGTATTTCTGTATATCCGAATCCTGCAAAAGATCAGGTTACCATCCGTTCAGAAGTTCCGGTCAATAAAATATCTTTAATTGATTTAAATGGTAAAATAATCTATTCTTCAAATCCGGATTCTGAGATTGCGGTATTACCATTAAATGGATTATATAAAGGTGTTTATGTGTTGAAATTAAATACTGGAGAAGAAACTGAAATTCAAAAATTGATTGTCAAATAAATCGTAAGATACTCTATTCCGTTTGGATAATTGTCCATTCTATTTGAGGAAAGGTATTTTTATTTTTGCTGATAACAAAAAGAAGAATTTTGTTTATGAAAAAGGTGCTGTATTTAATTTGCTTTTTGGTTTATTGTATTGGACTTGAAGCCCACCAAATGAAAGTTGCTTCATATAATATTCGGTTTGCGAATCGTAATGATTCGATTAATGGCAATGGGTGGGGGCAGCGCTGTCCTGTTATTGCCGATTTAATCCGTTATCACGATTTTGATATATTCGGGACGCAAGAAGGACAGTTTCATCAGGTAGAAGAGCTGAAAAACAAGTTGCGGGAGTATGATTATATTGGAGTAGGACGTGATGACGGAATGAAAAGGGGAGAGTTTACTGCTATTTATTATAAGACAGATCGCTTTGAACTTTTAGATGAAGGAAATTTTTGGCTTTCTTCTACGCCTGATTATCCCAGTTTGGGATGGGATGCCGATCAAGTGCGTTTGTGTACTTGGGGAAAGTTCAAGGATAAGCAGACCGGTTTCGTTTTTATGTTTTTTAATTTACACGCCGATCATGTCGGAGTAAAATCCAGAGATGAAAGCGCATCTTTAGTATTGCAGAAAATTAAGAAATTGGGAGGTAAATTGCCTGTTATCTTAACCGGTGATTTTAATGCGGATCAAAATAGTAGGTGTTATATGACGATTGTGAATTCAAAAGTGTTAGCGGATGCGTATGAATGTGCAGGCATACGTTATGCTGTAACGGGAACTTTTAATGCTTTTGATCCTAATAGAAAGACTACAACCCGTATCGATCATATATTTCTTACATCGCATTTTAGTGTCGATCGGTATGGAATATTGACTGATACTTATCGAATTCCTGTGAAAAACATGGAAAATGCATTTCAGGCACGTAATCCGTCAGATCATTTTCCTGTAGTTGCAATTATTGAATATAAATAGTAAGGTAAATTGATATACCTTGAAAATACACTCTTATGAAACGTTTAGTTTTTTTTCTTCCTTTTTTTCTGAGGGTGTATCAAAATTCCGATACATCCTCTTTTCATATCCATCGGTAAAGAATG
>OLGD01002777.1_pt1 | contig 18701 bp, 20 predicted proteins | sample 1605311 | NCBI WGS metagenome assembly OLGD01 (sample SAMEA3888917, study PRJEB22519) | human gut metagenome | biome: human gut; feature: human-associated habitat; material: faeces | place: Denmark | collected 2010
CACGGTAATAAAATAAAAATCCTCAAATTCCAGTGTGATCACACGTCCTTCCTGATCATGTTCTTCTATCCCAAGTCCGTAAGTAACCGATAACGGCTCTTTCTTTGTAAAAATTGCAGTCCCTGAGTATCCTTTTTTCACAGCCGAGTTCCAGTACTGGTGATATCCCGGCAGATCAAGTACAAGCTGCCCTTCCTGCATCTTTGTCTCCTGCAGACAGAAAATATCCGCATCTGCCTCTTTAAAAAAATCCACAAATCCTTTCTGCACACATGCACGGATTCCATTTACATTCCATGAAATAAACTTCATCTCTTCTCTTTCCTCCATTTCTTTGGTTTTTATTTTTCGCTGATCTTCTGTACCGCTTTTTTAAGCTCCGCTTCTGTATAAAAAACACGGCCTAAAAACAGTCCCTTCGCCGGTGCCGGAAAACCAGATTTCTTCCGGTCTTTCGCTTTCAGAATCTCCGGTATCTCTTCCGCTTTTATTTTCCCGATTCCCACATCCAGAAGCGTTCCGGTAAGTATCCGGACCATATGATATAAAAATCCATCTCCGATCCACGATAACGTAAGTGTATCCTTTTCATACACGATCCCGACCGCATAAATCGTCCGTACCGTATCTTTGTCCTCTTTCAAATCCGTAAAGGCGGAAAAATCGTGTGTTCCCATCAGATACTCTGCTGCTTTTTCCATCGCAGCGATATCGACCGGATGGGGAAAATGAAACCGGTATTTCCGATGAAATACTTCCATCTTGTCACGCAGATCGATCTGATACTCATAGCATTTCCCGACCGCACTCTTTCTTGCATGAAAATCCCGTTTTTCTCTGCTGATATCCAGCACTCTGATATCTTCCGGGAGAAGTGCATTTAACTGCTTCTTAAAACTGTCCATATCAATTTCTTGTTCCAGATACAGACTGCACTCCTGCCCTAACGCATGTACACCACTATCCGTTCTTCCTGAACCACTGACCACCGTCTTTTTCCCTGCAATTTCTGAAATCCGCCGTTCCAGAATTCCCTGTACAGTAAGTTCCGTATTCTCCTGTCTCTGCCATCCACGATACGCCGTTCCATCATAGGCAACTGTTATCCGGTAAGTATTCATCCTTTTATAAAAGGGGCGAAAACTTTATAAGTCCTCGTCCCTGTCACCTTTCTGTTATCTGTTTTTCCGGTAAATGATCAGAAGTCCTTTCAGGAGCAGATCGTCATCCAGTATGACCTCTCTCTTGCAGTACGGAACAATCTTCTTGGAAAGTCCACCTGTTGCGATTGCAGTCATCGGCTGTCCAATCGCTTCCTCAATCCGGTCAATAATTCCATCGATCGCCGCTGCACTGGAATAGAGAACACCACTCTTCATACATTCGATCGTATTCTTTCCGACAATCCGCTTCGGTGCTTCCAGACCGATTCCCTGAAGCTGGGATGCATTTTCCGTCAGGGCGTTCAGTGAAATATTCACTCCCGGATAAATCATGCCTCCGATATAATTTTTCTTTTCATCGATCACACTGACTGTTGTCGCCGTTCCCAGATCGAAAATCATCATCGGTGCTTTGTATTCTGCAATTCCGGCAACTGCATTTGCCACCAGATCACTTCCGAGCTGTGCCGGATTATCCATCAGGATATTGAGTCCGTTCTTCACGCCAGGTCCGATGACCAGTGTCTCTTTTTTCAGAATCTTTTCTGCCGCCTCTTTTACGACATATGTAATCTGCGGAACTACCGAGCTGATGATCGCTCCTTCCAGCTTCTCCGGTTTGATTCCGTGAATATCCAGAACCATCTTGATATCAATCGCATATTCCAGTTCCATCTTTGTCTTGATCGTGGAAAGTCTTTCGATAAAATAGGTTTTGTTGTCATCCACACATCCAAGTACAATATTTGTATTTCCTATATCAATCGCAAGTATCATATTTTACACTCCTAATCTTTCCTGTACCCCTTTTTTCATCAGTGTTTTCCCAAGTACCAGCGTGATCACCGCCGCTACGATCGCCTCCGGAATCCCATTGATTCCGATAATGCTCAGAATAAATCCATATACCGCCTTTACGGTAATACCATTGGCTGCCGCATAATCATTTCTGAAAAATACAAAAATAAGATTCATGACAAGAAGCGTATTGGTCAGTGCTCCGGAAAGTCCTGCCGCAATCAGTCCAACAGAGGATACTCCATTGTTCTTTGAAAGCTTCTTAACCAGACGGTAAACATAAAACGGTACTACACCGATCAAAATACGTGGCACAAAACAGATGATCAGACTTCCGATCCCTCCACTATATTCACCCAAACTGTAAAATGGGGTAAATACGAATGATGTCAATGTCGGATTTATCGTATTATTGATAAAACTTGTAAGACCAAACACGCCTCCAAGCGCTGCACCCTTCTTCGGTCCAAGCATCAGAGATCCCATGATCACCGGGATATGGATGATCGTCGCCCTTGTAAATCCCAATGGGATATATCCGATAAACGGGGTAAATGCCAGCACTACAATAAGTGCTGCAAAGATTGCCATCTGTACGAGTCCTTTTGTTTTGGACATGGATGTAGTACGTTCATTGCCTTGATTCATTTTTCTTTTCCTCCTGTTACTATTCTCTTTACGAGATACAATACATTTTGGCTTTTTTATTTATTCATACACTCCAGAATCTTGTCCAGAATACAAGCTGCTGTCTCTTCCTTGCTGATCATTGGAAGTGCAGTCTCATCTTCCTTCGTGATCAGCGTCATCTGATTTGTATCGCCCTGAAATCCTGCTCCGGCAACTTTAAGATTATTTGCCGCGATCATATCCAGCTTCTTCTTTTCAAGCTTCTTTCTGGAATTTTCAACCATATTCTCGGTTTCCATCGAAAATCCACACAGGAACTGTCCGTCTTTTCTGTGCTCTCCGAGATATTTCAGAATATCGTCTGTCTTTTCCAGTTCCAGACTCATCTCACTGTCCGATTTTTTCACCTTTTCATCCGCAATATGCTTTGGCCGGTAATCTGCAACCGCTGCTGCTTTACACACAATGTCTGCATCTGCTGCCTCTTCCTTTACCGCCTCGAACATTTCCTTTGCAGTCGTGACCGGAACAATCTTCACAAACATCGGCTTTTTGATCTCTGTCGGTCCGGTGACAAGCGTAACATCCGCTCCTCTTGCCACAGCAACGCGTGCAAGAGCATATCCCATCTTACCGGATGAGTGATTCGTAATGTAGCGCACCGGGTCGATTGCTTCTCTTGTCGGTCCTGCTGTGACAAGAATTTTCTTTCCGGTCAGATCTTTCTCATAAGCAGTATCCCGGTAAATATATTCATACAAAGTCTCCGCTTCCGGCATCTTCCCGGCTCCGTTATCTCCGCATGCCAGATGTCCACTTGCCGGCTGGATCACTTCATATCCATAATGCTCCAGAAGTTTTAAATTATCCTGTACGACCGGATTCTCATACATTCTTGTATTCATCGCCGGTACAAGGATCTTCTTACATTCGGCACATGCCATCACAGTCGTAGTCAGCATATCATCTGCAATCCCGTGTGCCAGCTTGCCGATCACATTTGCCGTGGCAGGTGCGATCATCACAATATCTGCCCATTTTGCCAGTGTCACATGCTCCACACTGTACTCAAAATTGCGGTCAAATGTATCGATCAGGCACTTATGCTGTGTCAGCGTCTCAAATACCAGCGGATTGATAAAATTCGTTGCATTCTGTGTCATCACAACTTTCACATCGTATCCTGTCTTTACCAGCATACTTGCCAGTGTTGCAATCTTGTACGCCGCGATACCGCCGGTCACGCAGAGCAATACTGTCTTTTTCCGTTCCATTTGTCTTTCCCCTTTTATTCTAATATTTTCTTCAGTTCATCCATGAAGGTATTCACGTCTTTAAATTCCCTGTATACCGATGCAAAACGTACATAAGCAACCGGATCCAGCTTTTTCAGGCTTTCCATAACAATCTCACCGATCTGGCTGCTCGGAATTTCTTTCTCTTCCCGGCTGAAAATCGCTGTCTCGATCGAGTCGATCGTTGCCTGAATATCTGCTGCCGCTACCGGACGTTTATAGCACGCCCGGAGTACTCCGCCTTCCAGCTTAGTACGGTCATACTGCTCGCGGTTGTTGTCCTTCTTGATCACGATCAGCGGTATGGTCTCCACCTTCTCATAGGTTGTAAAACGCTTGTTGCACGCATCACAGGATCTTCTCCTTCTGATCGTCGTTCCGTCATCTGCCGGTCTTGAGTCGATGACTCTTGTATCAATGTTACCACAATACGGGCACTTCATCTTTTTTCCTCCTGTCTGGTTCTTGATTGATTCTACTGCCGAATCACGCACATTTTTAATGTCTATAGTATAAATCCTGTATACAGGGTTGTCAACAAATTCACACTTTATCAAAAGGCTATATAAGCCGGCTTTCCACCAGCTTCCATGCCTGTACGATCAGTGCCGCATGGTCACAGGCGATCCGGTCCGATTCTTTTACCTTATAATAAGTCTCTCTTACCAGTCCACTTCTTTCCTTTTTTTCAACGATCGCCGAAATTGTAAGCTCTGCTTCTTTATTTTCCAATGCCAGTCGATAAATGGTTCTCTTCCAATCTCCATCCTCCTTCACCGATTCTGTCTGACAATGAAGCTGCATCTACTTTGCATCCGCCGCATCGTCACCAGCCTGCACCTTTACCTGCCCTTCATCCACAACCGAAAGATATGCCGATGTAATAATCCGTGCCCTCGGATCACGGGTCACATTCCCATAGACTGCAAACTGCTCCATCGGAAGATCCGCCACGCCGGTCTCTTCGGTCAGTTCTCTTCTTGCCGTATCTTCCAGATTCTCATGAAGTTCAATAAACCCACCCGGCAGCGCCCACCAGCCAATGCTCGGATGATTCCGCCTTTTCACCATCATAACTTTCCATTCTCCGTCCACTACCTTTCTTTTGCAGGAGAATATAACTGCATCCGTTGTCACACAAGGATTCTTATATTTATAAGGATCATACTCTTCCAGAAATTCTTCCAGCGTCTGTCCCTTTTCATTTTCGTTTCCGTTTCCCCGGAATAGCTCGATTTCTTTAAAAAATGCTGTCATTTTTCTTCTCTCCTTTGTCTTTTTACTTGTTCTCATTTATTTCACTGAGCAGTCTGTACTCTTCTTCCTCTTTTACTATTCTTATTTACACGGCTTCAGACATTTGTCCTCTTTAATTTCCACAAGAATAATATCCTCTCCAATCCTGCGAATACACTCAAACGGAATAATATACTCCGCATCATACCCAAGAAATCCACAGATTCTTCCCGGTCCCGGTACAATCAATGCTTCCACACACCCTGAACAGATATTGATCTGCAGATCTGCAACAAACCCGAGCCGCTTGCAGTCACATATGTTGATGACCTCACGTTCTTTTAATCCGCAAAATCGAATCTGTTCCTCTTTCATACTGCACCATCCATCGGACTTCTTATTATATTATATGAACATCTCCACTTGTTGTCAGCATGTTTTCTAAAAATCCCCGTCCTTGTGCCATTTAGCTTCTGCCCACCAGTAATTCCTTTTTATACTGTGCATTTTTGCCAACTAATGATTGCAATTTCCATAAAAAAATACTATAATTTTTATATATTTTTTATCGCTGTTGTCTGCGTTATATGTTTTTCATACGCAGACAATTCAAATTCTGAGAAACAGAGGGATGTAATATGAAGAAAAAAGTTGTTGTTGCATTAGGACACCGCGCACTCGGAACCACACTTCCGGAGCAGAAGGTTGCCGTTAAAAAAACTGCAGTTTCCATTGCAGATCTTGTTGAAGAAGGATACCAGGTAGTAATCACACACAGTAATGGACCTCAGGTTGGTATGATCCATACTGCTATGAACGAATTCAGCACCAATCATCCGGATTATACCGCTTCTCCGATGTCAGTCTGCTCTGCTATGTCGCAGGGTTACATCGGATACGACCTGCAGAATGCGATTCGCGAAGAACTGATCGGACGCGGCATCTATCGCAGCGTATGCACCGTTATCACACAGGTAACTGTTGATCCATATGACGAAGCATTCTATACACCAACCAAGATTGTCGGACGTATCATGAACGCAGAAGACGCTGCCGCTGAACGTAAAAAGGGCAATTATGTAGTAGAAGTTCCTGGTCAGGGCTTCCGCCGTGTCGTTGCTTCTCCAAACCCGGTTGATATCGTAGAAGTTGATGCCATCCGCACCCTTACCGATGCAGGACATATTGTAATCGCCTGCGGTGGTGGCGGAATCCCGGTACTCCAGCAGAACAATCACCTCAAAGGTGCCAGCGGAGTCATCGAAAAAGACCTTACTGCCGGCAAGCTTGCTGAACAGATTGATGCTGATGAACTCATCATCCTGACCAGTGTAGAAAAGGTATGCTTAAACCACGGAAAAGAAGATGAAGAAGAACTCGATACTATCTCCGTAGAACAGGCTAAGCAGTACATGGATGAAGGACACTTCGGAATCTACAATATGCTTCCAAAATTCCAGGCATCCGTAGGATTCATAGAAAAGAAAGAGGGAAGAAGTGCTCTGATTACTTCTTTTGATACTCTGAAAGATGCTCTGAAGGGTAAAACCGGAACTGTTATTGAATAACTGTACAAAAGGGACGACATAAAGGACTCCGTTTTCTGTGGGTAGAAATGGTGAAGAGTCCGTAGAGAAAAAATGCACCAGTAATTTGGATACCGGGCTGATTCGCGGAATAATCCTGATGATTATTCCACTCAGCAGCCCTCTGGATTTCGTGCTTGTAGCACGAAACCAGATCCGAATTACTGGTGCATTTTTTCTCTACGGACTCTAGCACCGTTTCTAATCACAGAAAACGGAGCTCTTTATGTCTGTGCGCTGGCAAACTTTTAATTTTAAGAAGCTCCTCACCAAGTATCCTATTATTCCTACCGCCTGTCATCTCCTCCACTCGCACCCACCCCATAACGGGGGCAGCCTCCAGGCGTCCCCCCGTGGAATACAGCAAGGCAGGGACAAGTAGATTCTGTTTTTTTATGTTAGAAAGTGGCGATTAGAGTCCGTTGTAAAAAGGCAGCCGGTAATTTGGATCTGGTTTCGTGTTTCATACACGAAATCCAGAAGACTGCTGAGCCGAATAATCATCAAGATTATTCAGCGAATCAGTCCGGTATCCAAAATTACCGGCTGCCTTTTTACCTACGGACTCTTCGCCGCTTTCTCCTCATAAAAAAACAGAATCTACTTGTTCCGGCCTGTATGTCATCCACCAAACGCTTACCCCTGAACCTGTAACAGCTTCGCTTTCAGTTCAGCTTCGATGCGCTGCATTTCCACCTCTGCCTGCTGACGTTTCTGGCGGCCTTCCTGTTGGATCTGCATAACTTCATCGAAGGTTGCAATCAGCGATTCATTGGTTGCTTTTAAGGTTTCAATATCTACGATTCCACGCTCGGATTCTTTGGCAGTCTCTACAGTAGCAATCTTCAGCTTTTCTGCGTTCTTGCGCAGGAGTTCATTGGTCATATCGTTGACCTCTCTCTGGGCTGCGGCTGCCTGTGCGGAATGTTCTACACCAAGGGCGAGTACCATCTGACTTTTCCAGAGTGGGATCGTATTGACGAGTGTAGACTGGATTTTTTCTGCCATCATTGTGTCGTTTCCCTGTACCAGACGGATCTGTGGTGCGGTCTGCATGGCGATTGTTTTGGTCAATTCCAGATCATGCAGTTTTTTCTCAAAACGTTCACATCTGGAATCCAGATCTTTTGCTGCCTGTGCATCCTCGGCAAGTCCACTTGCCATCGCTTTATTCTTCAGTTCCTGTAGCTCGCCGTTTCTTGTCTCGGCAAGCTTCTGCTTTCCGGCAAGCACATACATGGCCAATTCTTTATAATATGTCAGGTTCACTTCATACATCTTGTCCAAAAGCGCAATGTCTTTCATAAGCTGCACTTCGTGAGATTCCAGTGCTTTGACAATATTGTTTACATTGGTTTCTGCTTTTGCATATTTGGCTTTCATTGCCTGGATCTTGTTTCCGCCTTTTTTGAAAATTCCGAGGAATCCTTTTTCCTCTTCCTCATCAAATCCTTTCAGTTCTGTCACCACATCACTTAACAGTGTGCCAACCTCTCCAAGATCTTTTGTTTTTACATTTTCCAGTGCTTTTTCTGAAAAATCTGCGATCTTCTTCTGGGTTCCGGCTCCGTACTGAAGAATCATGTTCGAATTGGCGAGATCAATTTTTTCTGCAAATGCACTGACCATATTCTTTTCTTCCGGTGTCAGGACGATCTCCGGTGTTTCCGGTTCTGCCTCCTGATAAATCTGCGGAGTCTCTTTTTTTTCTTCCTGGAACGGATCCAGCGTCAGCTCCGGTGTTACATTAAATTCTTCAAAATCGTTCATACTCTTCTTCCTCCTGCGACTTTATTTTTTCATTCCGTCCTCTTTCAGACCTTCCTGTGCAAGCATGGTATTCAATACGGAAATATCCGATGAGACATCCCACATGGTATCCTGAAACAGGTCATCCAAAAGCTTCTCAAACGCCGTATTTAAAGTATCGAGCGTTGCCTCAATCTCACGTTTTGCAGTCTGGATATTTTCTCCATCAACCGGCTGTCTGTCAAGCTGTTCATATGCTTCCAGAAGCTTGATCGTCGTCGGAAGATAATATTCCATCAGCTTACGGATATCCGAAACTGACTGTGGATTTTCTTCCACCCGGTCGAAGATCCGGTCTACCAGCATCTCCATCCGGCTGATCTTTGCGGAAATCTCTTCTCCCGGAATGGCTTCATTACACTCGTGGATCTTTCTGATAAAAGCATCCCCCTGGTCAATGATCTTCTGCACCTCCGGTGCCAGCTTTTCATTCTTTGCTTCTTTTTCTTTTGTATTTTCCTGTGTCTTCTCTTCTTTCTTTACCGGCTCTTCCGCTTTCGACTGCTGTCTGCGGGTTTCGATCTGTAAATATTCTTCGTAAGCACGGTTTGACAGGATCAGGCATTTCTTCTCACCATCCATGTGCCCCTGACGGAACCAGCCTTTAGAAATCATTCTTTCCAGATCCTTTGTCACAAATTTTATGGATTTTCCGGAATTGCTTCCGATCTCCGAAATATTGCAATACTCTCTGCCTGCAATCCTGCGGCTGTAGTTCTTGAATCTTCCAACCTGTTTCAGAAGCTTAATGCCCCATCCTGTGATCATGCCACTTGCTGCCGTAAACAGTCCAAATACCGCACGCATGATCCATAAAGCCCCCGGACTTTCCGGCAAAGAAGCAATACAAGATGCAAGGAACAGGATCAGAAATATAAGTGCTATGCCTCCGCCTACTGCGATCATGACAATTCCGCCTGCCTTTGTTCCCGTCGTCGATCCATACAAGACAGGTGACTGCTGTGCATTGCTGTATCCATACCGGCTGCTGCCCTGTGATTCCGCCTTATAGTCCTGCATATCCGGATTCCATGCGCTTCCATTTCCATCCGTTCCGCTCCACCTGTAAGTTCCAAACGGAGGTACACCTCCTCCAGGCGTTCTTCCCCATCTGTCAGCCCCGCCCATCTGTCCATATCTTCCACGCGGTCCTCCCGGACCTCTTCCCATATTTCTCGTTGCCTGATCAAACGCATTTCCAAAAGAACGCATGCCCTGTTCCGCGCCATTTACCGCACCGTTCACTGCCCGGTTGATCGTATCTGTGATCGTCTGGTTCAGCTTCCGGTAATCCTGCGAGTCTACAGCATCCTGCACGGTTCGTCTGATCTCTTCTCCAAATCTTTCCCAATCCTGCATTTTCAGCTTCTCCTTTATTTTGAAAACTTGATCCTGTCATCAATTCCGTGCGAAAGAACATAATCAAAAACGGTCTTTGGCACCAGATCATCCCACTTTTCATCTGCCAGGATCCTCTGCCGGATCTGGGAACCTGATACCCCTTTTTCCTCTTTAGTCCTTCTCCAGAGAACTTCCACCGGAATTCCAAGCTTCTCAAAACGCTTCTCATTGTTCGCAGTCCATTCATCACAGATACTCATAAAGCAGACCGCACCCTCCGGCAGATACTGCCCCAGATATTCCACTCTGTCAATCGGAAATGGGATGATCTCAAACTCTTCTCTCGGCACTCCGAAACTGAGCAACGTATCACGAAGCATCTCATAACGCTCAATATAAGTCAGAGGATTAGCGCTCCGTCTTACCCGGTAATTGTCTTCCTCACCCCCTGATACGTGCAGATCATCCGACATAGTGATTCCTATATAAAGCCTTTTGCAGCGCATCTTTGCCGCCAGAATATATTCCACATGTTTGAGATGCAGAATCTGAAATCTTCCATATACCAGCCCTTTTTCTATCATTTATACGTCCCTTGCTTTCTGTAATTTTATCTTTTCAATGATGTTGAGGTCAAAAGGTATTTTAACCCTTTTGATACCAGATTGCTACGTGCTTTGCACTCTCGCAATCCTTTTCAATTAGTCTATCTGTATTCTACTACAGAACGGTCGTTCTTAGCAAGAAATACCTCTGTATACGACAAAAAGATGACTTTCGTCACCTTTTTGTCTTTTTCTTCTATTCAACGATTTTATAATATTCTTTTGCTGTTATCACAAATACGATCACATAAAAGACGGCAAAGATTCCCACTGTACCGGCAGTGCATCCGAAGAACAGCTTTGTATTTTTCAGATAAAATACGGCTAAAAGCTTTGTGATCACCGGAAACGCAACTGCAATATGGATGATTGCCATCACAAGCGGCAAGAAGAATACCATCAGGATCTGGCTGCGTATTGAACTTTTGACCTCGCGTTTGCTCATCCCTACCTTCTGCATGATCTGATAGCGTTCTCTGTCATCAAAGCCTTCGGAAATCTGTTTGTAATAAATGATCAGCACCGTTGCCATCAGGAACAGGCTTCCAAGATACATTCCAATAAAAAACACACCGCCATACAGACCAAAGAAAGTCTCTTTTTCAAGATATCTTCCCTGTACACCAGTATTTTCAAATTCACTTTCTGCCTGTGCTTTCAGCTCTTTGACAGCTTTCAGCTTCTGCTCTTCTCTGCCCCTTAAATTGAATGACTCTATCCATTTTACCGGTTTGTCCTCTGTCTCGAGCTGGTATTTTTTCAGATAGTCTTCCATAAACTCTTTTTCATCGCTGACGATCATATAATATACATTTTCTGTATTAGAATCACTCTTCTTTCCAAAAGGTGCAGTATCCAGTTCCTTCTTGACCATCCATGTTTCCTCATCAATCCTGATCGTATCCTTTCCGTAATTTTCCCCATTTGTAAAAAGAATAGCTTCCTTATCCCCAAGCTCCATCCTTTCGCCGGTCAGCTGATTATAATCTGCCAACCTAATCACATCAAAAAACACTAAATCAGATGACGAATTATCCTTTATCATAGCAGAAGTATATTCTTCTCCGTTTTTTATCTTAACAAGCTCTGCCATATGCCAGCTCTTCTCATCTGTGATCTCTACCTGATTATCCCGGCAGATCTTTTCCACCATGTCATGCAGCTTCTGATTTTCCACATCATCAGATACCGAATTTGTGATATACACTTCCTGCGGATACCTTGTTCTTAAGACATCCTCCTTTCCAATGTACAAAGATACGGTAGACGAAATGATCACCAGAACCATAGTACTGAGCACACAGATATTTGACAGCCCGACTGCATTCTGCTTCATCCGGTAAAGCATGCCGGATACGGATATAAAATGCTTTGTTTTATAATAGAAATTTTTGTTTTTCCGAAGCAGCTTTAAAAAAGCAATACTTCCTGCTGTAAAAAGCGCATAGGTTCCGATAATGACACAGATTACTGCGACAAAGAAAAGTTGAAGCGCCTTAAGTGGTTCTTTTGTCGTAATCGCAATGTAATAACCGATTCCAAGGAAAATGATTCCAGCCATAGTCAGAAACCATTTGGTTTTCGGCTCGCGCTCGCCCTGACTTCCCGCATGCAGAAGATCGATCGGATTGGCAAGGCGGATCTGCAAAAGATTATAGATCAGAGTCAATGCAAAGATCAGCGTGAAAAAGAGAACGGTATTTCCGGCAATCTCCCATGACATCCGAAATGCCAGTTTATCGTCATAATGAATCATTCTTTTCAGAAGTGCATACATCAGCTTTGCAAGCGCAGTTCCGAAAAAGATTCCACCCAGGATACTGACCGCACCGGTTACAACCGTCTCGATCACCAACATTTTCGCAAGCTGCGGTTTCCCCATTCCGAGAATGTGATACACTCCGATTTCTCTTTTCCTTCTTTTGATCAGAAAACTGTTGGTGTAAAATAGAAAGATCAGTGCAAATATTTCAATTACATGAACACTCAGACTTAAAATGATCTGTAATGCTTCCTGGTTCATTGGCGAATTTGCCGCCAGATTTGCCATCATATAATACATCATCACCGTTAAAATGGCAGTCAGTACATAGGGAATATATGTCTTCCGGTTATTTTTCAGATTGGAAATGGCAAGCTTTGTGTAAATCGATCTATTCACGGTGCTCACCTCCTGTTGTGAGAACCGTCAAGGTATCGGTGATCTTCTGGTACATCTCGTCACTGGTCAGATTGCCACGGTAAAGCTGATGGAAAACTTCCCCATCCTTGATAAAGAGGACTCTCTTTGCCGTGCTCGCTGCTTTGACACTATGCGTTACCATGACAATCGTCTGCCCGTTATCGTTGATCGCATTAAAGAGTCCCAGAAGCTCATCCGTCGATCTGGAATCAAGCGCACCGCTCGGTTCATCGGCAAGGATCAGCTGCGGTTGTGTGATTAAAGCACGTGCAACGGCTGCTCTCTGCTTCTGCCCACCGGATACTTCATATGGATATTTGTTCAGAAGCTTACTGATCCCCAGCTGCTCTGCAATCGGCGCGATCCGGCTCTCCATTTCCGTGTATTTCTTTCCAGACAAAACCAGCGGAAGGAAAATATTATCCTTCAGGGTCAGTGTATCCAAAAGATTGAAATCCTGAAAGACGAATCCAAGATTCTGCCGCCGGAATGCTGCCATCTCTTTTTCCCGGATCTTGCCGAGATCATTCCCTTTTAAGTAAACCTTTCCACCAGTCGGCTTATCAAGTGCAGCCAGGATATTCAGAAGTGTAGTTTTGCCACTTCCGCTTTCTCCCATAATTGCTACATATTCGCCTGCTTCTACGGAAAAGCTGACGTTATGCAGCGCTTCTACCTGATTTCCTCCGAAACGGGTTGTGTATATCTTTTTTACGTTCTTTACGTCAAGTAATGCCATGGTTTTTATGACCTGCCCTTCTTTTTTATTTGATAAAGTCATTATAAAAAAGTAAGGGATTTCCTTCCATCGAAGTAAATGACAATTTGTGTGGGGTTTCTTACATTTTTGTAAGGATCGGGTTGGAAAAGACTCATTTGGGTGAAAGAGACGCCGCCAGAAAAAATAAATATTCCAAATTCCTTTGTGCAAACCATTCCGATGAACCACTTAGGACGGGAATCATGTTCGGCAATGGCCTCCATGATTCCTGTGTTTCATCTCCATTGCACAAATATGGAATTTTCCATATTTATTTTTTCTGGCGACTGTGTAGTTCAAATGGATGAGCATTTTCGATTGGTCGATCCCTGCCAAAAAGTAAATTATAGTTTGATTCCGTTGTTGAAGGTTTTCTAAATCTTTCACCGATTGAATTTTTTACTCTATCCGCCGATGTTCACGGTCAAAATTTAAGTATACTTTTGTTCCTTTTTCTGGTTTTGATTCAATCCAGATAGTATGATGGAGACGATCTATGATTGTCTTACAGAGATATAATCCTATTCCAGTGGACTTTTTATTTGCTCTTCCATTGTAACCGGTAAAGCCTTTTTCGAAGATTCTTGGGAGGTCCTCTTCGGCGATTCCGATTCCATCGTCAGCAATTACCAGAGTTTTTTCTTCTGTGTAGATTGATATTTCTCCGCCTCTTGCGTATTTAACTGCATTGGAGAGAATTTGTTCGATAACGAAGGTCAGCCACTTTTCATCGGTCAGGATCTTCTGATCCTGGATTTCAAGGTGAAGTCTTGTTCTGGTCATGATGAACATCTGGGAATATTTGCGGACTGCCTGGCGGACGATTTCTTCCAGGCTGCAGATCCGGAAGGTGTAATCGGAGGTTGCGGAACCCATTCTGAGATAGGTGAGTACCATATCCACATATTGTTCAATCCGGAACACCTCCATTTTCATGCTTCGGGTAAGTTCCTGTGCTTTCGGGCTTTCCTGTACTTCTTCCCCGCTCTGGATCAGGACACCGAGTGCTGCAATTGGAGTCTTGATCTGATGAACCCACATGCTGTAATAATCAGACAGCTCCTGTTTTTCAATCTGCACAGAGGATTCCAGCTCTTTTTTCTCTTCATAAAGCTGCCGGATCAATTCCTGGTACATTTCGCTTTCCCGGCTTTCTGCCTCCGGAAATCCTCCTGCCTCTGTCCGGATTTTTCCCTGATTTTCTTCCAGTATTCTTTGTCTTTTTTCATATCGTATGAAAACAAGTGTAAACCAGATCACATTCCATAAAATCACCAGAAGGAACGCATATCCTGCAATCTCCACCGGAATTTCATAGATCCAGAAGATGACTGCAAAGAGAATGCCCGAAACAAGAACCGCTATTCTCTCCGGTCTTTTTTCTTTCCAAAATGCCCTTAAAATCTCTGTCATACCAGCATGTACCCGATTCCTTTCTTTGTCCGGATCACATCATGCATTCCGGCTTCCTCCAGCTTTTTCCGAAGTCTCGCCACATTTACTGTAAGTGTATTATCATCGATGAATTCGTCACTTTCCCAGAGTCTGGTCATGATCGCATCTCTGGTCACAAATTTTCCTGCGCTCTCAAAAAACATCTGACAGATCTTGAACTCATTCTTGGTGAGTTCAATCTTCTGCCCGGCTATTGTAAGTGATGCATCTCCCAGATTCAGCAGCATTTCTCCATGCTCAATGATATTTGCCGTTCCCTGAAGTGCATATGCTCTTCTAAGCACCGCCTGCACCTTTGCTGTCACTACATTCAGATCAAACGGCTTCTCGATAAACTCATCTCCGCCCATGTTCATTGCCATCACGATATTCATGTTGTCATTCATCGATGACAGAAAGATGATCGGCACATTGGACAGCTTCCGGATCTCCTGGCACCAGTAGAATCCGTTGTAAAACGGAAGCCCGATATCCAGGATTACAAGCTGTGGATCTGTCTTTTTAAATTCTTCCATTACATTTTTGAAATCACGTACACATACTGTCTTATAATTCCACTTTTTCAAATGCGATGCCAGCCGCTCTGCGATCGTGTTATCGTCTTCAACAATCAGTATTTTATACATTTATTCCTGACTCTCCTAAACTCTCTTCTGGAAGTTCCCGTACACCTTAACCCCTTCATCTACCGTAGTAAATGCTTCCGGATCCAGTAAATACACCATGTTCAGGATATCTTCTACTTCAAATTTATTCACGATCGTCACCAGAACATAATTGTGTTCACTCGTAAATGCACCTTCACCATTCCACTGCGTAACACCACGTCCGGTTTCTTTCATGATTGCCTCTGCGATTCCCTTCTTCTTCGTGAAAATCAGCATTCTCACATTGATGTTCTGAAAATGCATCCTGTCCAGAGTTACCGTGTAGAAGAACAGGTAGACAACCGAATAAATCACCGTTGAGATATCAAAAACTAAAAGATAAATGGCATACAGTATCAGATTGAAGATGGTTCCCAGTTTTCCAACGGACATTCCCGCATATTTTTTCGCCATCCAGATACCGATAACCTCGATTCCACCACCACTTCCTTTTGCCGTCAGCATGATTCCGATTCCGGCTCCGGTTACAACACCACCGATGATGATTCCAATGACCGGATCAGCGATCACTGCTGTTGCCGGAGTTGGTACGATTGAAGTAAATAAACTGATTCCTACCGTTCCAAGGATTGTATTTATAAAAAATGTCTTTCCGATTTTAAACCATGCAATAAATAAAATCGGAATGTTAAGCAGTAAATAAATGATACCATACAGGTTCAGACCTGCAACTTCCTTAATCCCGATCTGTCCTGCTCCATAACTTAACAGCTGTGCAAGACCGACTGCTCCCCCGCTGTATAAATTCATAGGGATAATAAATACATTCAGACCAACTGCGTAGATCAGACAGCCCACTATGATCCAGACAACCTGCATTCCCCTCTTCTGTGGCAAAAAATTGTTCATACTCTTTCTTTCCTCCTAGCTTCCATTTTGATACCAGATATTTCATAACTTTTCCATACAGTATATCATGCCGGCATCTGAATTTGTAGACTAAAGTACAAATCGGCTTATAATTTTCTGTTATATATTTTAATCATTTTTCAAATAACAAAAGATGCCGCTCTGTTATCAGTTTTGATAACTTTGCAGCATCTTTCTACTCTTCTTTTTTTATCCAACGTGACGCTCAAATCTCTTAAATCCAAGAATATTTTCAATCCGATCCATTGCATCCTTTTTTACTGATATACTCAGCGACTTCCTTCATAGCCTGATAATTATCAATCTGCACACTTCCCATATTACCACTCTTTTCAATCTTACGATCAATAAATACAACTGGGATTGATAAATCTGCAAGTAGCTTGTTACTGGTCGCATAATCCGAACTGACATAAATGATCCCATCTACCATTCTGGATTTTAACACATTCAAAAACTTTTCTTCCTGCACCGCATTATGATCCTTGATTTTTGTTTTGTCAATATTCTAATCAGCCTACACTTACTTTTACTCCGCCTTCACAGCCCAGCGCATCTTCGTAGATCTTGCACGCCCATTCTGTGCGCACTCTTCTGCTGAAGGCCGGACTACATCTTTGGCATATTCGGAATAAACTCCCTCGCGATATCCTGCTTTTAAAGCTTTCTTCACCAGTTTGTCTTCTCCTGAATGGAACGTCAGGATCGCTACTCTTCCCCCCGGTTTCAAAGCGCCCGGCAATTTTTCCATAAATTCATAGAGTACTTCAAATTCATGATTCACGTCAATTCGAAGTGCCTGGAAAGTCCGCTGACAGGTCTTCCTGATGATATCTTTTTTCTCCTTATTTTCCGGAAGGAAAGACAAGGTCTGTTCGATCACCTGACGCAACTTTGTCGTAGTATCAATCCGGTGTCCTTTCCGGATTTCTTCGGTGATTGCCTTTGCCAGTTCTTCACAGTACGGCTCATCCGAATTTTCATATAACATCCCGGCAAGTTCTTCTCTTGAAATTGTATCCAGTCTCTCGGCTGCACTGATCCCTTTTTCCTGATTCAGTCGCAGATCCAGAGGTCCGTCCACTTTGAAAGAAAATCCTCTCTTCGGGTTATCAATCTGCATGGAAGACACACCCAGATCAGCCAAAATAAAATCAAATCCCCCAACTTCTTTTGCAATCTCATCGATAGTACAAAAGTTCTGAAGACGGATTGTTAAAATATCCTCCCCAAATCCCTGTTCTTCCAGACGTTTTTTTGTCTTTGCAGATTCTTCCGGATCTACATCTGTCGCATAAATGTGCCCCTTTCCTTCCAGACATTTCAGCATTGCTTTTGTATGTCCGCCATAGCCAAGCGTTGCATCAAATCCCACCTCTCCCGGCTGGATCTTCAAGAAGTCAAGAATTTCCTGCACCATGATCGAAATGTGCATTCCGGCAGGTGTATTTCCTTTCTGAATGACATGGGCAATCATGTCCTGATATTTCTCCGGCTGTAATTCTTTGTATTTTTCTTCAAATTTTCGTGGATATTTCCCCTTGTACCTTGTGCGGCGCTTGTGAACACCTTGTTCAGTGTTCTTTTCCTGTTCTGACATGCATTGTCTCCTTACTTGTTAATTTATTTTTGGTTTTTTCGAATCTCTGGTCAACTCCATCGATTTTGTTGACTCATTGCCATTTTCTCAACGTTTTCCATATTTTTCTTAATATTATTTTGTTCGACTGTAACTTGAACAGCTGCTACTTTTAACTGACCATCCATTCTACCTTCTTCCTTCAAAATATTAATTTGTTTAAACTCACTATACTCTATCACTCTATCAGCGTAAAGCATTTTTTACAAATCGCCCTATTTTTGTGCATATACAGTTTTGAGTTGTGCATGTTACATAATTTTTTTACCTATTAACTGAACAAATTTAAGGTTAACCACTGAATAAAGCTATGTTTTCAGGTTGTTTTTCGAGGTGTTATTATAAATATAACATTTTAATCTGGCAGGCTTCTCTCCAAACAGAGTCGTCCCGAGGATGTCAAGTCATTGCTACAAAAAATATGCGGCTTTTTTGCCACGAAAATGGCTTAAAACCGCATATTTCTGTATAGAGGACGTTATATAATTGTCACAAAGTTGGTGGGGAGGATGTTATGTCATTGCTACAAATATCATTCTCCGCATAACGATTTTTATAAATCATTCCATTCTTGTGAAAGCGGAAAATGATAAGCCATATCGAAAGCTGAAATAGCTGCTCTATTTACATCCAAAATTTCAGTAAAATCTCGATCTTGCCCTTT
>OLGD01002819.1_pt1 | contig 18405 bp, 13 predicted proteins | sample 1605311 | NCBI WGS metagenome assembly OLGD01 (sample SAMEA3888917, study PRJEB22519) | human gut metagenome | biome: human gut; feature: human-associated habitat; material: faeces | place: Denmark | collected 2010
GGAGCGCCTGCGCGGAATTTTTATACGTATCGTACATCGAGGTAAAGTTCGTATTATATGCGCGTACCATATAGATCAACTGCTTGTTGTATGGGCCGATCTGATAGAAGTAACCGATATCGAACACCAGAGAATCAAAAATAATGTCCAGCATATCCGCGGATTCCTCATCGCGCGTGCCCTGACCGATCAGGTTGACATCATAGTAAACAGGCGTAACCATCTTCTGGCCGTAATACGCGAGCGCCTCGGTAATAACACCGGTGCGTTCGAGATCGTTCTGAATCAGCGGTACGCAGATGAACTGCGAGTTGTACGGCGCAACCGTGGCAAAGTAGGAATCCTGCTGCTCATTCAGCTTCGGATAAGGCAGAATGCCGAAGTCGCTTTCCATTTCGCGGAAGCCGGGAATCGCGCCCATCCAGGTTGTCCAGAACAGGCCCTGGTCATTCTGCCACATCGGCGTAGCAGAAGAAATCGATCTCTGATACGTGTACGCATACTGCGTATCGTAAGCAATTGCAAAATATTTTTCCAGCGCGGCAAGCGTTGTCTCATTATAGAGTGTGAGTTCGATGGTACCGTCCTCGGCGATTGTGCAGCACTGCTGGCCGGCGGCGTTCACAATACCCAGAACCGAGTCATCCCAAACAAGCAAACCGAAACGGTCATTCGAGTTCATCATGCCGTCCTGGTTCAGGTCCTCAGTTACCGTCTTACAAAGCTCCGCAAACTTGTCCAACGTCCACTTGTCATCATAAACAAGCTGATACGGATCCTCAAGTTCATACGCGGAAAGCAGTTCCTTATTGAACATGAGAACAAACGCCGCGTCATTGTCCGAAACGGTGATTTCACCGGTTGTGAAGAACATAACGCCGTTTACTTCAAGGCTCTCGTTCGCTTTCTGGTCCCACCAACTCTTAGTTAAGTCAATACCCGGAACCGAATTTAAGTCATAGAGAAAATTGCTGTAAGCCAAAACGCTCACATCATAGCCCGCGATCAGCGCGAGGTCAAAATTGCAGTCGCCCGCGTTGACATCGGTGCTGATCTGCAAAAAGCCCGGACCGCCGCCGCTCGAATATGCCTTTTTGGCCGTTTGAGAAATGCTGATATTGTAGTTTTGCTCGACAAGGCTCTTGCGTTTATACTGCGCGTTGTCCAGCGCGAGAGAAGACTCCTCGGTAAACGTGAAATCCTCATACGCCACGTTGCCCGCGGTCAAAATGTTAAAAGTTTCTCCTTCATAATCCGCAGTTTCCGGAACGCCGAGTTTTTCTCCCTCCTCCGAACTGGGATCGGTTACGTCGCCTGTGCTTGTATTACTCGTTCCCGCAGGCGTTTTCTCATCGCCGCAGGATGCAAAAATACCGATACACAGTACAACTGTCAAAAGTAAAAGCAAAATCTTACTTGCTTTCATGAAAATCATTCTCCTTTCACAAAATTGTGATTATAAAATACAGGATTATCCTATCACATCAAACCCGGTGTTTCAATACAAAAAAATAAACTTTTCCTAAAAATCTTTGCAAGGGATTGACCAAAGAAACGCTTTATGCTAAAATGTAACTGTACTTTTTTCACTATTTTCGCCATTTTTTATCGACATCATTCACCGGTATCAAAAAGATCGAAGGGAGGAATCGAAATGCATATTCTTGTGGAGGCCGCCTACATGTGCTCCCACTGGTGCACACACTACATCAAGGGAATCGCCGCGCAGGCCAAGCGCAAGAACATACAAATCACCGTTCACTCCTCAGCCGACTTTTCCATAGACGAACTCACCGCCGACAACTGCGTTATCATGCTCGGCTCCTCCATGTCCTGGGCCACGCAGACCATGCATCTTTTGCATACGAACGGCATCCGTCCGATCGTGCTCTCGCTGGCCAATTATCAAAAGCAGTTCCCGTTCGCCAGCTTTATTTCCATGGATTATGATGATGCCTCGCGCAAGCTGATGAAATACCTGGAGGAAAAAGGCTGCCGACGCACCGCGCTGTTCGCGGTCGATCCGCAGAGCGCGACCGATTCCTCCAAGGTCGCCAACTTTCTGCTCGAACCCGGACATGCCAAAACCGATATTTTCACCTATACGGACACGCTGCACGCAACCTGCAGCCGTCTGATCGACCGGATACAGAATTATGACTCGGTCATCTGCGCAAACGACATCGCAGCCGTTATCCTGATGAAACGGCTCAGCGAAATCGGCATCACCGCGCCGGATCGCATTCATATCGCGACATTCGGAGACACGGTGCTCTCCAGTCTCGGCATCCAAAACATTACCATTGCCAAGGTCAAAAGCGCGGAGGCGGGCAAGCTCGCCATCAACGCCTACAATCTGCTCAAGACCGTTCCCTCCCTCTCCTCGCTCGCCATGCTACTGCACTGCGACATTTTGGGCGCGGGCGGCGAAAAAATCGACGTGCAGCTGCAGCAAAAAAACAAAGCGTGCGAATCGTCTGACGGGCCTACCTTTTTCAGCGATCCCGACGTGAGCGAGGTTCTGCTGGTCGAAAAACTGCTTTCGGGCTGCGATAAGCTCGACGTTCTGATTCTTCGCGAGCTTTTAAACCGGGAAAGCTATTCCAAGATTGCCGCCAAGCTGTTCGTCGCCGAAAACACAATCAGCTACCGAATCAAGCGCATTCTTTCCATGGCGCCCGAAAAAACGAAAGAAGAAGTTTTTGATCTGCTCGCGCAATTTTTGGTATAATCCCGAGCGTCAAACCGCGGTTCTTTTCACACACCGAAAGTCCGCGGTTTTTCTGTGTAAAAATTTGTATGAAAAAACCGCGCAAATGTGATATTATATATAGGTAAACAGATACCGATTCCGCACCGCGCGGAGATCCGGTAAAAATTCTTCAAGGAAAGGCTGAAATCCATGAAAATTCTCGTCTGCAATGTGGGCAGCACCTCGCTGAAGTTCAAACTTTACGAAATGCCCGAAAAAAAAGTATACGCAACCGCCAAGGTCGAGCGCGTAGGCAGTGAAACCGAGGCCATCTATTCATTCTGCAATACCGCAACCGGTGAAAAGATCGAAAAAGATCATCTCTCCGTGCCGAAATACAAGGACGGCATCGCGCTCTTTCTCGGCGACCTCTTAGATCCGCGGCAGAATATCCTCAGCGCCATCGGCGAAATCGAAGCCGTGGGCTTTAAAACCGTACTGGCCAAGGGGCACCACGGCGTATTTGAACTGGACGACGAAGTGCTCGGCGCCATGCGCGATTATCTGTTCATTGCGCCCGCGCACAACAAGCCATACCTCGACGCCATCGGCGAGTTCAAGGCCATGCTGCCCGGCGCGCTGCTTGTCGGTTCGTTTGAAACCGCGTTCCACAAAACCATTCCGCCCGAAAGAAAGCTGTATGCGCTTCCCTACGACTGGTATGAAAAATACGGGATCCAGCGCTTCGGGTTCCACGGCCACTCGCACGAATACACCGCGCGCCACCTGCCCGAACTGACCGGCAAGGACAAGTTCCGCGCAATCTCCTGCCATCTCGGCGGCTCCTCCTCGCTCTGCGCGATTGAGGACGGCAAAAGCGTGGATTGCAGCTTCGGCTTCACGCCGCAAACCGGTCTTCCGCACGCCGCGCGCTGCGGAGACATCGACGCTTATATCGTTCCGTTTTTGATGAACGAGGGACTGAGCCTTGATGAAATCACCACGGCGTTCTCCAAAAACAGCGGCCTGTACGGCGTTTCGGGCGTAGACAGCGATCTGCGCTTCATTGAGGAAGCGGCAAAGGCGGGCAACGCGCGCGCAAAGCTTGCGATCGACCTGTTTGTCGCCTCGATCGTCCGCTATGTCGGCAGTTTCTATGCCGAACTCGGCGGACTGGACTATCTGACGTTCGCAGGCGGTATCGGTGAAAACTCGGTTACGGTACGCCGCCGCGTATGCGACGCGCTCGGCGTGTTCGGCGTGCGCATCGACCCCGAAAAGAACAGCGCGGCGCATGGTGAATGCGAACTCTCCGCGCCCGATTCCAAGGTGAAAATTTATACCATTGCCACCGACGAAGAACAGATGGTCGCCATGAAGACCTATGAATACAGCCTCAGCCGCTGAGCTTCCCGGCCGGTGCGGCCCGGCGGCGGAGCGTCTCTTTCGCGAAAGCGCTGCCGGAAAGGTTTGCGGCGTGTTTTCAAGCGCGCTGTACTGCGATTTCGGCAAAGAAATCCTGCTGTTTCACGGCAGCGCTTACGGGGAAGTGCCGTTCGGCGTCGCGCTTGACGACGTACAAAGCTTTCTCGGCGGCTGCAAAGCGGAGGTCGGAGACGCGGCCGTCCTGTGCGCGCACGGCTTCTCGCTCGGCGCGCAAAGTTATCTTCTGCGGCAGGGCGCCGGTCGGCCGCCCCGGCAAACAGGCGTTTTGATGCCGCCCGGCGCCGAGCGGCTTGATACACTGTATACATTCATCCGCGAAAACGGCTCGCCGCACGGCATACTATCTCTGCTTGAAACCGATGCGGCAACCAAAGCCGCGCTTCCGGCGCTGGAATCCGCCTTTTGCATGGGCGATGCGGGCGCGGCGAGCGATGCGGCGCTGCGGCTTATCGGCCGCGGACGCGGCCTGACGCCGTCGGGCGACGATTTTCTCTGCGGATTTTTTCAAACGCTGTACGCAGCGCGCAAAGCCGAAATCGCCGTTCCCGAAATTACGGAGACTTGCGCCGCAGCCGTATCCGGCGCGCTTGCGCGCACCTCGCAAATCAGCGGCGCCTATCTTCGCCATGCGCTCGCGGGCAGCTATTTTACGGTATACGATGTCGCCGTTCATGCCGTGCTCGGAGATTCGGATTTTGATAAGGCCTGCCGTTTTGTCTTTACAATGGGCGCCTCCTCCGGCACCGACACACTGCTCGGCGCGCTCGCTGCCGCGCGGGTTCTTTCCGCATCCCACCGCGGACCGCGCGGGTATATTTCCTGATTTTTTAAAGGATTTGTGTATTTTTCATAAAATCCGCTTAAAATAGGAAACATCGGCGTTTTTGTATGCTAAAATAAAAAGAGAGAGCAAAAACCGCTGTAAAATCATGAGGTGACGTATGCGCAAAACCAAAATTGTATGTACGATAGGTCCGGCCTGCTCAGACGAAGAAACACTGACACAAATGTGCCTTGCCGGCATGAACGTAGCGCGTCTGAACTTTTCACACGGGAGCTATGACGATCATCTCGCCCGTATTCTGCAAATCAAGCGCGTGCGTGAAAAGCTGAACCTGCCGGTCGCGATTCTGCTGGATACAAAAGGGCCGGAATACCGAATCAAAACGTTTAAAGACGGAAAAATCACCCTCTGCGCGGGCGACCGCTTTACTTTTACGACCGAAGAGGTCGAGGGGGATGCATCTCGAGTTTCGGTCAGCTATAAGGGCATGATGTCCGACCTTGCGGTCGGCGACCGCATTTTGCTGAACAACGGCCTGCTGTCCTTTAAAATTCAGGAATTAAACGATACCGACGCGGTATGCATCGTGGAAAACGGCGGCGAACTCTCCGACCGCAAAAGCATGAGCTTTCCGGGCAAGGTTCTGCGGCAGGTCTATCTGAGCGAGCAGGATAAAAGCGATATTCTTTTCGGCCTGGAAAACGGCGTGGACTTTATCGCCTGTTCCTTCGTCTCCCAAAAGCAGGATCTAATCGACGTGCGGACGTTTCTCCGCGAGCACGGCGATACGGAAACCGAACTCATTGCGAAAATCGAAAACCGCGCCGGCATTGAAAATATTGAAGAAATCTGCGAGGAATGCTCCGGAATCATGATCGGGCGCGGCGACATGGGCGTGGAAATCCCATTTGAGGAACTGCCTGCGATCCAAAAGCATCTGATTACCAAATGCCGCCTGCTCGGCAAGCGCGTCATCACAGCGACCGAAATGCTGGAATCCATGATTCAAAACGTGCGCCCGACCCGCGCGGAAATTTCCGACGTGGCAAACGCCGTCTACGACGGAACCAGCGCGATCATGCTCTCCGGCGAGACCGCCGTGGGCAAGCATCCGGCGCTGACCGTTGAAACCATGGCGCGCATCGCCGCGCAGACCGAAAAAAGTATCCACTATGAAAAACGGTTTTCCGCCGCAGCCTTCCATATCCACAATACCGTGGACGCCATTTCACACGCGACCTGCGGTATGGCGATCGACATCGGGGCGCACGCAATCGCCGTCTGTTCCCTGTCCGGAATGACCGCGCGCATGGTCTCGCGGTTTCGGCCGCCCGTCGATATTTTAGGCATCACGACCAGCGAGCGGACCTGGCGCAAGCTGGCGCTCTCCTGGGGCGTAACGCCGATCATGTGCGAGGAATTTAATTCTACCGAGGTCCTGTTCTATACGGCAAAGCGTCTGGCAAAGGAGACCTTTGCGCTCGCCGCAGGCGACCGGATCGTCATCACCGGCGGCGTAACCAACGGGCTTTCAGGCAATACAAATTTGATTAAAGTCGAAACGGTCTGACCGGTGAACGCGCCGAGTTTGGCCGGAAAGTTTACAGCGCGTGCAGATTTCCAAAACAGAATCGGAGCCATCGGCAAAAGGCATTTTTAAATCAACCCGAATATTCCGGAAGGAATTGTAAAAAGTCGATAAAAACGGTCTTTTTCAAAAAACGAACCCGACAAAGCCGCATTCCATTGTGACTTTGCCGGGTTATTTTTTGTTTTAGCCTGCGTTTTTTTATGGCCTCTGCTTTTTATTCCAAAACCGGTTTCAAAGCGTTCTTACACCGTCGCTCTATTCCCAAAGCACGGCAGCCGTCTGCTGCAAAAAAGCGGGATTGCTCCCGCTTTTTAAGCTTGTGGATAAAGATAAGAATTGCAAATTAAATAAATACGTTTACAAGGCGGACATGTGCCGCCTTGCAAACACCTTACAGGCGCGCGAGTGCCTCCATCGGCGGCGCGACGGCGCGAGCGAACGCGCCCTATCGTCGCAAAACCTTGGTTTTGCGGCGGAAGAAGGCGGACATGTGCCGCCTTGTAAACACCTTACAGGCGCGCGAGTGCCGCCAATGGCGGCGCGACGGCGTGAATACGCCCCTCGAAGGGGGCTCTCTTTGTGGCGTCAGGACTCCTCCCGGCTACGCCGGGCCCCTCCTCACGACTATACGCGCTCCATCGTCGAAAAACCTTGGTTTTTCGACGGTCAAAAATGAGTTCGGTATAATACCGAACTCATTTTTTTGTATACTCGCGCGGTGAAAGGCCGGTTTGTTTTTTGAACACCCGGCTGAAATAAAGCGGGTCATCGTATCCGAGGTGCGCCGCAATCTCGCTGATGCGCAAATCCCCCTCGCAGAGCAGCGCTTTGGCAGTCTCCATGCGCACGGCTGTGCGGTAATTCTGCGGCGATAATCCGGTCTGGCGCGTAAACGCGCGGATAAAATGAGACTTGGACAATCCGGCCATCGCGGCATATTCATCGTTGTCTGCATTTTCGGCGCAATGCGCCTGAATATAGTGCGCAACGCGATCGACGGCTTTATTGTACGGTGCAATAGACGGCGATGCACATCGCTGTTCAAGCAATGCGCAAAGCGTAATCAGTCTGCCGCCGCACAGCGTCCTATAGCCCGTTCTCCGTTCGGCAAAAGCGCGTATAGACAGCGTGCAAAATTCTTCAAATTCGGGAAAGGCGCCGACTTTGCAGATATGCCCACGCAAAAAAGCGAGCAGTTCGGCAGGAAGCGAGCCCGTAAAATGAATCCAAAAATAGGTCGTACCGCTCTCGGCCGTGCGATAAATCTGCGGTTCGGCCGGACGGTAAAGGAGCACCGTTCCGGCACGCAGAATCTGATCCGCGCCGTCAAGCCGGGCGCACAGCGCGCCGCGCTTAATATAGATCAGTTGATAGTCTTTTCGTCCATGTGGTCGATCGGTTGTCACCGGCCTGTCGGTATCGATAAACGCACCGCAATTGTTCAGTCGAATAAATTCGTTTCCGGCAAAGTCGGATACTTTGACCTTGCTTGCCGCCGCATAGCGCATACGATCACCCCGCTTTCCTTTACTATAGCACAGGATTTTAAAAAGTCAATAGCATTTTTGTCCATATAATGATAGTGCAGTGTATTGACCCTGCGTATAAAAGCGTTACAATGGAGATAACACAATACGGAGGTTGCCGCAATGCGTGAAAAAATACGTTTCAACGAAGAATGGCTGTTTCACAGAGGAGATATTGAAACCAAAGAGCCGCCCTACAAGGGCGCCGCATATATGCAGGCCAAAACAGCGCGCCGCTTGACCGATCCCGCCGCATATGCGTATAACGACCGGCCGAACGACTACCGTATGGATGCGCTCTATACCGCAGAGCGTTGGGAAAGCGTGACACTGCCCCACGACTATGTGATTTTGCAGGCGCCGGATCCAAACGAAAACTGCGGACTCGGCTACTTCAAATATGAAAACGCATGGTACCGCAAGCATTTTACACTGACACAAGAGGATAAGGGACGGCGCATCGCCTTATATTTCGAGGGTGTGGCAACACAATGTGAGGTTTTTGTCAACGGCTGTCCCGTGGGGCGCAATTTCTGCGGTTATACCTCCTTTGAGATCGACATTTCGGACTTTGTATGGTTTGAAAAACCCAATGTCGTCGCAGTCTATGTCAACACGCAGCAGCACGAAGGCTGGTGGTATGAGGGCGGCGGCATTTACCGCAATGTTTGGCTTTTGAAGACCGCCCCCGTACATATCGATTTATACGGCGTTTATGTACGTCCCACGCATATTGAAAACGACAAATGGCGCGTCCGCTTTGAAACCACGGTTGCAAACGGCAGTGAAAAAGAAGCCGGCGTCACCGTGAAAACCATTCTGCGCGCGCCAAGCGGCGACTTTGTCGCCGCCGCCGAAGCCGCTCTGACTTTAGGCGGCTATTGCCGCGCCGCTGCGGAAAGTTTCTGCGAAGTGCGCGCCCCGCTTCTTTGGGACCTTGACGCGCCGAATCTGTACACGATCGAAACGACGCTGTATCTGGACGGAGATCCTCTTGACAGCGACAGCACGCGAACCGGTTTTCGCACCTTTGCGGCGACGAACGACGGTTTTATACTCAACGGCAGAGCGGTAAAAATCAAGGGCGTCTGCGCGCATGAGGACTTCGGCCTGTGCGGCAAGGCGGTGCCGGACAATATTCACCGCTATAAATTGCAAATGCTCAAAGAAATGGGCGCAAACGGGTATCGTGCAAGCCATTATCCGCAAAACGAGCGCATTATGGACGCGCTTGATGAACTTGGCTTTATCGCCATGGCGGAAACGCGCTGGTTTGATTCCTCGGCGGCGGGCATCGAGCAGCTTGAAATGCTGATTAAGCGCGACCGAAACCATCCGTCGGTCTTCTTTTGGTCGCTCGGCAACGAAGAACCGAAGCACCGTACAGACGAAGGGGTACGGATGTTTCGCCGTATGCGCGCGGCAGTCCTTCGCCTTGACGATACCCGTCTGATCACGAGCGCCGTATGCGCCCCGCCCGATAAGGCGCCGATTATGGCGGAGCTTGACGTGATAGGCGTCAACTACAACACCCATCTTTACGACGACATTCGCCGCCTGTATCCGGATAAGCCGATTATCGCCACCGAATCCTGCGCAACAAGCACAACGCGCGGCTGGTATCGGGACGACTGTCCGGAACTGGGATATATGTCGGCATACGATAAAGACAGCAGCGACCTTTTCCGCTCACGCGAGTTTACATGGAACTTTCTTGCAGAGCGTCCGTATGTGCTCGGCTGTTTTCAATGGGACGGCTTTGAACACAGAGGCGAGAGTCTGTGGCCGAGACTTTGCTCGCAGGCAGGCGCGATTGATTTGTTTCTGCAAAAAAAAGATGCGTTCTATCAAAACCTCTCCTGTTTTGGCGATGAGCCGATGATTCACCTGTTGCCGCACTGGAACCTTCCGGCAAAAGAGGGCGACATTGTGCGCGTTGTCGCCTACACAAACTGCGACCAAGCCGAACTGTTTCTCGGCACGACGAGTCTCGGAACGCAAAAAGCAGAAAAATATCATCCGGTCGAATGGAAAGTTCCGTATCGGCAAAAAAAGATTTCGGTTGTCGGCTATAAAGACGGCAAAAAGGCGGCGTGTGACAGCCACATCCGCGCCGGCGCGCCCGTTTGTCTTAGACTGCGCGCGGATACGCCGCTGCCCGCCCCTGCCAACGGCAGAGATGTCGTGCTGCTCACCTGCACGGCGCTTGACAGTGAGGGAAACACCGTGCCAAACGCGTCCCTGCTCGCCCGCTTCTCCGCAAACAGGTTCGGGCGCGTGATTGCAACCGGTTCGGATGTCTGCGACCATGAACCCGTTTTTCGGTCCGAGCGTCAGATGCGCGCGGGAAGCATTACGGTTGCGGTCCAGGTCGGAAAAGAGGCGGGAATGCTTCGCGTGTATGCGGAGGCCGACGGTCTTTGCGGCGCCGTTTGCGATATTCCGCTGAAAGAAGAAGACTAACGGCATACGTTTTCCCGCAGCGATTATCTGCAAGGCCCCAAAATCCGTATTTCGCAGTATAACCGCATAATACCTATCGCTGTAAGCCTATCGAGAAAAGGGTTCTTCCCTGCGTGTCGGAAAGATTCGTTTCTTTTCTGCCGCGTTAAGAGGATGTCTGTTCATGTAAATAACCGCGCTGTGCGGATCAAAGAAAGCAGTGAGAATATGTTGGATTACAAGGTAAAAATCGGTCTTGCGCCCATGCGGCGCAATACGAACAATCGTCCGGCCAAAACCTTTTTGACATGGGTTTCCGCCGAGGAACGCGGCCGCCGGTTTGTCGATTATATTGAAAAAAACTTTGAAACGGAGAACGTATCCTTTGCCGACAGCAGAGGACTCGGCTGCGCGGATTTGATTTTTGACAGTCAGTCGGCAGCGGATATTGTCGAACGCTTTAAGGCGGAACAAGTAGACGCCGTTATGATTATCAATTGCAATTTCGGGAATGAGGATGCCGCCGCGGAACTTGCGCAAGCGCTCGGCAAGCCGGTGCTTTTATGGGCGCCGCTCGACGACGAGTATTATCAGGACGGCATGCGCCCCACCGATTCGCAATGCGGATTGTTCGGAGTGTCACGCCAATTGCAGCGGTTTCATATCCCGTTTTCGCATCTGCCGTGCTGCCGTGTAGATTCTGACGAATTCAAAGCGGGTTTTGAAAGCTTTACAAGAGTCGTCTGCATGGTTAAAAACTTTCAAAGTATGCGGATCGGTCAAATCGGAATACGCCCCGCTCCATTCTATTCGGTCATCTGGAACGAGGGCGAGCTCATGGAAAAATTCGGTCTGCGCATCATTCCGTTCAATATGGCGGACATTCAGAACAGATTCTATGAAACGGCGGAAAAATGCAAAACGGAAATTGCCGCATTTGAGGAATACATAAACAAAAATTATCAGATGGACGACCTGACGCCGCAGTATGTAAGCCGTATGGCGACGCTCGCCGTAACATATAAACGTCTGTTTGATGAAAACAAGCTCGACATCGCATCCGCGGAATGCTGGACGGCTGCTCCGCAGATGTTTGACGGACTTGTTCCCTGCGCGGTTTACGGGATTTTAAACGATTTAGGGTATATTTTTTCCTGCGAAAGCGATATGCACTGCGCCATCACAATGCTGCTTTTGTCCTGCGCGTCGTTCGGGAAGAAAAAGCCGTTCTTAGGCGAGTTCACCGTGCGGCACCCCGAAAACAAAAACGCCGAGCTTTTATGGCACTGCGGTCCTTTCCCGCTCTCGGTTAAGGCGCCCGATTCTATCGCCCGCCTTGTCAATCAGCGCGAATGGTTCCGGGCAAAAGACGGTGAATACACCGTCGCCCGAATCGAGCAGGAAAGCGGCAACTATATGCTGCTGCCGCTGAAGTGTCATACAACCGAAGGCCCTCAGACCCACGGGACCTATATTTGGGGCGAATTTGACAATTTGCAGGCTGTTGAAGACCGTCTGCTCGACGGCCCTTATATTCACCATTTCTGTGAAATTGAGGGAGACTACAGAAAAGAACTGCGCGAGTTCTGCAAGTATATCCCCAATCTCAAAGTGGACGCCTCGCTGGATTAAATTTTAAAGGAGATAAACACAATGCAGTATCAGATGAATGAATTTTTGTTTGCCATGATTCTGACCGAACTTGAGGACGCGGTAGGCAAAGAAAATTGCTCCACCCGCGTCATCGACAAGGTGACGCACAGCGTCGATTACTACTGGCTGTCCCGTATGTGGGCGGATCGCGGCTGCCGTATGCCGGAGGCCGACTTTATTGTCTGTCCGAAAGATGCAGCCGAGGTTTCAAAAGTTGTAAAGATCGCGAATTACTATAAACTCCCGGTCACCACATGGGGCGCGGGCGGCGGAACGCAGGGCGGAGCCATACCGGTATGCGGCGGCATCGTCCTTGACACCAAGCGCATGAATCAAATTTATGAGGTCAACACAAACGGCATGTACATAGAGTGCGGCACCGGCGCTATATACAAGCACATCGAATGGGCGGCAAACGAAGTCGGAATGGCCACAATGCACTATCCATCAAGCCTTACCTGTTCGACCGTCGGCGGCTTTTTGGCGCACCGCGGAATCGGCGTATGCTCCACAAAATACGGCAAAATAGACGATATGGTGCTTCAGATGGAGGTTGTGCTTCCAAACGGCGATATTATCAACACTTCTCCCGCTCCCAAGCACGCCGCGGGCCCCGACCTGAATCAGATATTCATCGGCTCAGAGGGGACGCTCGGTATCATAACCAAAGCACAGATCCGAATTTTCGACCAACCGGAGGAACGCCGGTTCAGGGGTTTCCTCTTCAAGGATATGACCGGCGCGTTTCAGGCTTCGCGCGAACTGCTTCAAAAATTCAAGCCGTCTGTCATGCGCCTGTATGACGAGGCGGAAACGGCGTCTCTCATCAAAAAGATCGTCGGCGTTGAGCGCAAAGGCGCGTTTATGAACATCGCTTACGAGGGCGACCGCGAAATGGTCGAGGTCGAAGAAAAGATATTGCTCAGAATCTTTGAAAAATACGGAGCGGAAGATTTGGGCGACGAATACGGCAAAAAGTGGTGGGAAGAAAAAATAACGTTCTTCTATCCCGGCTATATGATGGATATTCCGCAGATGTTCGGCACAATGGACACGATCGCGCCGTACGGTAAAATTGAAGAAATCTACTGGGCTATGAAAAAAGCCATTGAAACCAACTTTCCGCAGGCGAAATTCATCGCGCATTTCTCGCATTGGTACGAATGGGGCGCGATGATCTACGATCGCTTTATCATCGACGGCAAAGACGTTCCGAGGGATCCGGTCGAAGCGCTCAGACTCCATCAGGCAGTCTGGACATGCGGCGTCCGCACGGCGCTCGCGCACGGCGGCGTCGTAAACGACCATCACGGCGTGGGCATCAAACTGGGCAGACTGATGAAAGAGCAGTACGGTCCCGCCATGCAGGTATTTGAGGGGCTTAAGAAAACGCTGGATCCAAACGGTATTATGAATCCGTTTAAACTCGGTCTTTAATGAAAGGAGGAAAAACAAATGAATATATCCGAAAAAGCGAAACAGCATGTTGATTCCTGCCGTTTTTGCTGGATGTGCCACCACATCTGCCCGATCGGCAACGCCACCGGACACGAAAGAAGCACCGCACGCGCACGCGCGCTCGGCATTTCGCTTGTAAACCGCGGCGCTATAGACCTGTCTGAAATCACAGAGAATCTGTATGAATGCTGCACCTGCGGCGGTTGCGTACATGTCTGTGTTACCGGCTGGGATCCGGTCATGTTCACAAAGGAAGCCAGACTACAGGCCGCGCTTGAGGACAAACTGCCCGATTATATAAATCGACTCGTTGACAACTGTCTGGATACCGGCAATGCCTACGGCGAAACCGAGATTTCAGCCGGGCTTAGGGCAGCGGCGGCGGCGCATTCTGAAAAAACCGATACCCTGCTCTATTTGGGCGCGGACGCGCGCTATAAGGTTCCAAATCAGGCGATAAAGGCGATTCGAGTACTTGAAAAAGCAAATGTCACCTTTACCGTATCGGAAAATGAACCGGCAGACGGCGTTCAGCTTGACTTCCTTATCGGTGCGGCTGACGAAACGAAACAGCAAATGGAAAGCGCGGCTGCGTTTTTTAGCAGGTATAAGACGGTGATATTCTATGATCCAAACGACGCGAAAGCGGTCAAACAGCTTTATAAGGAATACGGAATCCAAATAAGCGCTTCAGCCGTTACCTATACAAGCTTTGTCGCCGCGCTCATCAAGAGCGGCGCGCTCGCGTCTCAAAAATCCGGCAAAAGAGTCGTATTTCAGGATCCGTACCAGCTTTCACGCGACCTTGAGGAAACAGAGGAACCGCGCGAGATCATAAAAGCTTTTGCCGAGCTTGACGAAATGCTGCTGAACCGCCGCGAGACAACCTGGGCGGGCAATATTTTAATGGCGCAATACATGCCGGACGTAATAGCAAAAGCAGCCATGCGCAGAATATTCAATGCACAGAGCATCGGAGCCAGCGCGATGGTAACCGCGTGCGTCGGAGAGTATGCCGCACTCAAATCGGTCGATCAGGATGATGTCGAAATTTTGTCTATTGAGGATTTAATATTGGGTGAGGAGTAGAAAAATGTTCATTTCTTTACAGAAAATAATCGGAATGGCCGAAATGGGAAATTACTGCATCCCCGCCTTTAATGTTTACAATATAGAAACCGTGATGGGCGTTATCGACGCAGCGGAAGAAGCAAAAGCGCCGGTGATTATGCAGGTCTATCCGCGTCTTTTCAACGAACAGGTGGGATACTACTTAGCTCCGGTTATACGCGCCGCCGCAAAAAAAGCAAGCGTTCCGGTCTGCTTTCATTTAGACCACGGACCGTCCGAGTGGGAGGTGACCCGCGCCTTACGCCTCGGCGCTACGGGCATAATGCTGGATGGCTCCGTACACCCCTTCGACGAAAACGTCGCCGTTACAAAGCATATCGTGGAGATTTGCAGGGCGGTTGATATCGGCGTCGAAGGTGAACTCGGCCACATCGGCAGTGCAAACGATGACACAATGGACGAATTTACAAATCCGAAAGAAGCGGCTCGATTTGTCAAGCTGACCGGCGTTACATGTCTTGCCGTGCTCGTCGGCAACGCGCACGGACATTATAAAAAGCCGCCGAAACTCGATATTGACAGAATCAAAGCGATCCGCGAGGCAACCGACGGCACCCCGCTTGTGCTCCACGGCGGTTCGGGAATCCCGGAGGAGCAGGTCAAGGCGGCGATTGCAGCGGGAATCCGTAAAATGAACATCGGCACCGACGTTTGCTGCGCTTTTGCGGAGGGGACGAAAGCAGAGCTTGACAATCCAAACCGCAGTCTTGCGGTCGATCTCTTTATGAAGCCCTCTATCGAAAGCGTAAAAAAGCTGGCATTCAGCAAAATCGCGCTGACCGGCGCTTACGGAAAGGCCGATATATGAGCGGTATCGTCGGAATCGGCGCCTGCGTTGCGGATACGCTTATCCGCGTGCCCTATTTCCCGAAAGAGGACACGAAGCTGCGCGCCGACAACGCAAAGCAAGCAGGCGGCGGCCCTGTCGCAACAGGACTTGTCGCCGCGGCAAAACTCGGCTGTAAAGCTGAATTTATCGGAGTTATGGCAGAGGATGCCGGCGGACGTTTTTTGCTTGATGACTTTAAAAAATACGGAGTTTGGACAGAAAACATCATAACCCAAAGCGGGTACCGCTCCTTTTCTTCGGTAATTTGGCTGAGCGGCAAGACCTCCAGCCGCACCTGCGTATTCGACAAGGGGGATCTGCCGCCGCTTGTTTTAAATGAAAGGCAGATGCAGGCGATACAGGACGCAGAGCTTTTGATGGTTGACGGCAATGAGCTCGACGCGGCGATAGCCGCGGCGAAAATCGCCCGCCAAAACGGCGCAAAAGTGCTCTATGACTGCGGGGGACTTTACAAGGGCGTGGAAAGACTGCTGGCCTTAACCGATATTATGATCCCTTCTGAGGAGTTTGCCCTGGGACACACCGGCGCTTCTTCCGCCAAAGAAGCGGCAAAGAAAATTTATGAAACCTATAAGCCGGAGGTCGTGGTCATAACACAGGGGAAAAAAGGCGGACTTTTGTATCAGGGAAACGATATACTGGAATATCCGATTTATCCGGTAAGAGTCGTTGATTCCAACGGTTCCGGCGACGTCTTTCACGGCGCGTTTGCCGCGGCGGCGGTCTATGGCTTTGATTACGAAAAATGCTGCCATTTTTCAAGCGCGGTATCAGCCATCAAATGCACCGGATTCGGCGCAAGGGAGAGCGCGCCCGATTTTGTTACCGTAAAAAATTTTTTAAAGGAGAACGGTTATGCTTTATAAAAAAACGTATAAACCCGCAAACGGCTATACGCCGATTTGCAAAATAGGCAAGTGTTCCTTAAAAAAGCTGGAATTTGGTATTATAGAACTCAAAGCCGGCGAATCTTTCAAATTTAACACCGAGGATAAGGAAACCGCCTTTATCATGCTTGAGGGACACTGCGATGTGACTTTCGGCCTTGTAGAATGGAAAAATATCGGAAACAGAAGCACCGTTTTTGAAAATCGCAGGGCGGAAAGCTTCTATATGCCACGGGAACAAGAATTTACGATTACGGCGGCGGATCCTGTCAAAATCGCTGTCTGCGCAACCCCAATTGCGGAAAAGACCGAGCCGCAGGTTTTAAGAGCGGATCATGTGGTTTTAAAACTTCTGGGCGAACAGCCCTATCAAAGAGAAACCAGCTTTATCATTGACGGCAACTCGAACGCCAAGATTCTTACAATCGGCGAGGCATACGTTACCGAGGGCAATTGGGCGGGATTCCCGCCGCATAAGCACGACGAGGACAATATGCCCAAAGAATGCGTCGCGGAAGAAATCTATTACTTTCTGTTTGATCCGAAGCAGGGGTTCGCGGTTCAGTGTCTGTATGCCGCCGACGGTAAGTTCGACGAAGCCTATCGAGTGAAGAATGATGAATTGGTGGAATTTCCATGCGGATACCACACCACCGTAGCGACGCCCGGCTATCAGACCTATTTTCTTTGGCTGATGGCAGGCGATCATCAGGGCTTTAATCGCAGCAGCGACCCCGATCACGCATGGATTGAAAACAGATAAACCCAATAGAGATATGCCTGCAGGGCGTATCTCTATTGCGCTGTCAGAACTGCAATGAAAACGGGACACGGCGTCCGAGGTTTCGTGTTCAAACGCATTCGTTGCAATTCCCAATATTTTTACAGGAGGAAGTCTTTATGAAATATCTGCTCGGAATTGATTTCGGCGGCGGCGCGTCAAAAGCGACACTGATTGACACAAACGGGAACATTGCCGCTGAGAGCACGGCGGAATATCCAACGCTTTACCCTGAGGCGGGCGCGTGCGAGCAGTCGCCGGAGGACTGGCTCCGCGCCCTGTGCGAAAATACCCGCGCGGTAATTTCAAAGGCGGGTATATGCAACTCCGATATTCTGTGTGCCGCGATAGATTCCGCAACCCATACGTTTGTGCCGTGCGACGGCCATTTTAAACCGCTTTGCAACGCGATTCACTGGACTGACTCCCGCGCGCGAAAACAGGCTGACGCGCTTCGCCGGGAGCATGGTGAAATGATATTTGAAAAAGCGTTTCACCGCCCCGATACCATATGGACGCTGCCGCAGCTGATGTGGCTGCAAGATGCCCGTTCGGAAATTTTCTCAAAAATAAAACATATCTTTTTTGAAAAGGATTATATTCGTTTTTTTCTCACCGGCGTCTTCTGTACCGATACGATAGAGGCTCAGGGCAGCATGCTTTTTGACTGCAATCACATGGCGTGGTCAGACGCGCTTTGCGGTCTTGCCGTCATAGAAAAATCGGTTCTCCCGCCGATCGTGAACCCCACCGATATTATAGGAAAAATCACCGAGGAGGCCGCCGACATGACCGGGCTTTGCGCCGGGATGCCGGTAATTTGCGGAACAACCGATACCTGCATGGAAGTTTTTGCGTCAGGCGCCGTTGAAAAAGGAGACATTACCGTAAAATTGGCGACGGCGGGACGCATCTGCGTCATAACCGACCGCCCCTATCCCGACCGCAATCTTGTCAACTACTCGCATATCGCAAACGGACTTTGGTATCCCGGCACGGCGACAAAATCCTGCGCCGCTTCCTACTGCCCCGTCAATATATGCACAACAAGGAAAATGCCGTAACCATGCGGCTTTCAGCACATTAAAGACAATTAAACAACCCCTATAATTACACCTAAAACGCCGTAGCAAGGTTGGACAAGCCTTGATATGGCGTTTTTAA
>OLGD01002830.1_pt1 | contig 18350 bp, 15 predicted proteins | sample 1605311 | NCBI WGS metagenome assembly OLGD01 (sample SAMEA3888917, study PRJEB22519) | human gut metagenome | biome: human gut; feature: human-associated habitat; material: faeces | place: Denmark | collected 2010
AAAAAATCCGAACGCCTCTCCTATTCGGAAAGTGTTCGGATTATTCGTATGTGGTCGGAGTGACAGGATTCGAACCTGCGGCATCGACGTCCCAAACGCTAAAAACCTGATTTTTTACGTGATTTTACGGGCTTTTCGGGGCTTTTGCGTCCGGATTGACTGCTTTCGTGTGCTCTTCGCGGCATGTAATCCGGGTAGTCCGAAGCCGTAAGTGGTCAAAGGTGTGGTCAGCAATCAAGTGAGAGCATTTCGCATGCCATGGTGTCACAGAGCTTAGTGTCAATTGACTCGCTGAACATTTCAAGAAACACGGCATGAATGACCTTGGCAATTTCGTCTGCGGACATGCCTTTTCGGATGCGTGAAAAAATCATCTTGATTTCGTAATCATATTCATCTGCCGGGCAACACATCCCAAGCAACCCAATCGGATCGGCTTTATCCACAACAGACTTTACAATATCTTTAGTCATTCGCGTGCCTCCGTTCAAGATGCTTTTTTCTGCCTTTAGTATAGCATAAAACCGCTTGGAAGTCAACTCATTTCACAACGCAAAGGCTGAGGCGCAGTAGGCAAAGAAAACGATTTTCAAATTCCGTCGGCACAGCGTGAAACGGCGGACAGGTCAAGTAAGACTTTCTCAATGTCGGCATAGCATGCGGCAAAAATTCGTATTTATACCTTTTTATCAGATGTTGCGCTCAAGGGACAGGCAAAATCGCCTGCCCTTTTTCTATCGGAACAATACCAAAAAATACGGCGGTATAGTTCCGAATATAGTTCCGCACATTGTTCCGATAGAACTTCAAAAAACTTATTTTGCGCCGCAGTAGGCAAAGAAAAAATCCTGTCTACACACAAAACAATACTTGCACTCTTGACAAATCGCCTATCATAGTATATAATTAAACTTGATTACAAATGATAGGCGGTATAGCATGAAAGATTTGATCAAAGCAATCCGTACTGCGGCAAATATGAATCAGGAGCAGTTTGCGTCTTCCCTTGGCACAACGCCGCTTTCCATCAATCGTTGGGAAAACGGAAAAACACTCCCGAATCGTATGGCGCAGACGCAATTATATAATTTTTGCAAAGAACGTTCGATTGATGTCGCAAAACTCATTGTTGACACCAAGGGATACGCCGATACAGATAACAAGCTGATCCTTTATCATGGATCAAAAAAAGGAATTACCGGGGATGTTGCACCGATCAGTCGAGAGGAATGTGATTTCGGTCGCGGTTTCTATATGGGAACCAGCACGCTTCAACCGCTGACGCTGATCTGTAATGAGGACAAACCCAAGTTTTATGCAGTCGAACTTGATCTGACAGGACTGAAAGTGCTGACAGTCGATATCGACATGGACTGGGCGATGCTGATTGCCTACCATCGCAAGGAGATGGAAAGTGCCAAAGGAACCGCTGTTTATGAGAAATATGCGCATATGGCTGACGGTTATGATGTGATTATCGGTTACATTGCAAACGACCGTATGTATACCGAGCTTTTCCGCTTTTTTAATAAAACGCTCACCGACGTGGCGTTGATACACTGCCTATCCGCACTTGATCTCGGCAAACAGTATGTTGCGATTTCCGAAAAAGCGTGCAGGCAGATCAGAATATTGAAAGAAGAACCGCTTTCACCGTTAGAGCTCGCACTGCTCAAGGATATGAGTGCAGAAAGAAGAAAAGAAGGTGTGGCTCTGGCGGAAGAAATCGAAGTAAAGTATCGTCGGGAAGGCAAATTCTTCGACGAGATTCTGAGAGGCGAATGATATGTTGAATTCCTTACAAATGGCTCTGTGCGATACGCAAGGGCAACTGTTTGAGCTTGCAGCTGAACGGGGATACGCAAGTGAAGCCTTCGTCAAGGCGTATATGAGTTTGGCTGTTGCTGCTGATATGGATAAAGAGTTTCATCATATTCAATGGGCAGGCAAAGCTTATATCCTCTCCCGTATGGAGGATGAGCTTTCCGATCAGCTTATCAAAGACGGCGAGATTTACGATAAAGAAGCGCTGTATTGGATGGGCTATATCTATCGCTACTGGCACTTCTATACCGGTGAGAGCAGCCGCGAAATCTACAAGCAAGCCCCGGCAAAAACAATGAATGTGGTCTATCTTATGTACCACACCATGAGTCCCGAAATGGCAATTGACAGGCTGAGAGAAGCATATGAGAAAAACCAATAAAACTGACAGGAGATAAATAGCCTTATGGAAAACAAAATTATTGATACTTTTTGGGACGAATCTCCCATTGATGTTACAGCTGAAGCGAATTTTATATGGAGCATTGCGAATAAATTGCGCGGTTCATATATGCCCGATAAATACGGCGATGTCGTAATTCCTATGACGATTTTGCGCCGTTTTGAGTGCGCGCTTGAAGCCACAAAGCAGGCGGTGTTAAAAGCCTATCAGTCAAACCCGAATTACCCGTCGAAAGCACTTTGCAAAATCGCGGGGTTCTCGTTCTATAACACGAGCGAATATGACCTGAAAGAACTCTGCAACGATTCCAAGCATATTGCGGCAAATTTCAAGAATTATATCAGCGGCTTTTCGGCTAACGTTAAAGACATTTTTATCGAACTTGAAATGGACAAGCATATCGACAAAATGGAAAAGGACGGCTGTCTGTATTCCGTTGTCGAAGCATTCTCTACCCTGGATCTGTCGGTACAAACTTACGACAGTATCAGGATGGGATATATTTTTGAAAACCTGATCGGCAGATTTTATCAGAACGTGGACGCCGGACAATTTTACACGGGCAGAGATATTATCAAACTGCTCGTAGAAATTTTAATGGCGGAGGGGTGCGACGATATTTTCGACAGCCACAAGGTTATCACCGTTCTCGACCAAGCCTGCGGAACGGGCGGAATGCTTTCCACGGCGTATACCTACATAAAACACTATAATCCTACGGCGGAAGTCAAACTTTTCGGGCAGGAATTTATGGGGCAGTCTTACGCGGTGGGGCTTGCCGAAATGCTCATTAAAAATCAGGACTCGGATAATTTCCGTCACGTCGATACGTTCAAAACCGACTGCTTTGCCGATACGAAAATGCGTTTCGTTATCGAAAACCCGCCATTCGGCACGCCGTGGTCGGGTAAAGACGCGAAAGACGGACAGGAACAAGCCGTGCGCGACGAATACGCAAAAGGCGAAACGGGCAGATGGGGACACGGACTTCCAAGCGGCGGCGATTCGCAAATGATTTTCTTGCAGTCCGCCGTGGATAAGATGGACGATTTTTGCGGCAGAGCGGCGATTATCGAAAACGGATCGCCGCTGTTTAACGGCGATACCGCTTCGGGCGAAAGTCAGATCCGCCGTTGGCTTTTGGAAAGCGACCTTATTGAAGCGATTATCGCTTTGCCGACCGACTTGTTTTACAATACGGGCATTCAGACCTACGTTTGGATTCTCTCGAAAAACAAGCGCAAAGAACGCAAAGGCAAAATACAGCTCATCAACGCCGCCGAGATTTACCATAAACTGCGCAAAGCCGTCGGTAACAAGAAGAATGAGATTACGAGAGAGGACAGAAAGAGAATTACGCACCTTTATGCCGACTTCGTGCCGAGCGATCTTTGCAAGATTTACGATAATACGGAGTTTCTTTATAAAGAATATGCTGTTATGCAACCGCTTCAACGCAGTTATGCTATCACGGAAGAGCGTATCGAACAAATGCTGATGAAAGGCGCGCTGTCGGGTGTTTACGACGAAGCGAAGATTGCCGACTACGAAAGTCAGGGTGTTGCGCTTGCCGATAAAGATAAGAAAAAATACGAAGAAATGCTTGAAAGAAAGCCGTTATACGAGGACATTCTGCAAACGCTGAAAGAGCATATCTCGGACAAGGTGTATAAAGAACCGGAAAGTTTCATCAAGTACCTTTCGGGAATTTTGTCGTGCGATAAAAAACTGACAGAGCGTATCGCGGACGGGCTTTCCGAGATGGACAAAACGGCGGAAATTCAGCGAGATAAAAAGGGCAATATTATTTACGACAAAGAAACGCGCGACACCGAAATCGTGAAATATACCGAGGATATAGAAACCTATATGGCGCGTGAAGTGTTGCCTTACGTTCTGGACGCGAAATGGTTTTGGGAAGAAAATCTCGGTGCGAAAAAGCCCGTGATTAAAATCGGCGCGGAAATACCGTTTACAAGATATTTTTATAAATATACGCAACCCGAAAAGAGCGAAGTGTTGGAAGAAAAATTCCTAACACTTGAAAAGAGTGTAAGCGAAAGAATCAAGGCGTTATTCGCCGTGAAAGGAGAAGAATAATGGCTTTGCAGGATAAAATCGGAAGAGCGGAAATTGTAGATAAGATTTGCGGTTTGGTCGGCTCGCTAAAAAAGGACAAGAACTTTTGCTTGGCGATCAACGGCGCGTGGGGAAGCGGAAAATCTTTTGTTTTGGGATTGATTGAAGAGAAACTTTCCAAGAAGCAGGAGTATATCATCATTAAATACGACGCTTGGGAAAATACATTTTATTCCGATCCGCTTATCGCCATTTTAAGCTGTGTTCTCGATGGTTTGGAAGATAAACTTTCAAAGATGAGAGGTTACAGAAAAGTTGCTGCGGATTTCGGAAAGAAAAAAGGAAAAGAAATTGTAGACAAACTAAGTGAGAGCGGAGGGAAAATCGGGTTTATCGCCAAGATAATTAAGGAAATTTCCGAACTCATTCCCGACTTGAAAAATGTTTCTTTGGTGACGGATACAAAAGATAATCAATTGGCAATTTTCAAAAGCTACAAGGCACTATTAAATCAAGTAAAAGGATTGTTGAACAAACTGACAGAAAAGGTCTTTGTTTCAAATGAGCAAACCAAACTTGTCATTCTTGTTGATGAAATTGACCGTTGTCTGCCTGATGAACAACTCAAAATTTTAGAGCGGCTTCATCATTTGTTTGACGTGAAGAACTGCGCCGTTATCGTAACGATGAATCAGATTTGCGTTGCCGAAACCGTCAAAACCATTTACGGAATCGACGGATATGAATACCTGCGCAAATTCTTTAACTTCACGTTCCGGCTTGACACTTCGGCGAATGAGTATCTGAAAAACTTGTTGGAGGAATACATCAAGAGCTTTGAAAAAATCCAAGTCCCGGCAAGCGACGTGGGGATTCCCGTAAAGTTAGCTTATCAATGCTTGCTTTACGGTAGTGAAAAAGCGTTGGATAAGGCGGATAACAGAGAACTTACCCGTTACTTTGAATGTGTAACGAACGTATGCAATGACTTCGGTTGGCAGAAATTGAATCCGTACTATGTGTTTTTTGTTCTGTTGGCTTTATATATCCGAAAAATCATTTCGCCTACCTTCTTAAACGCGGATGAAATTGTTGCGAAGCAGAACAGCATTTCCGAAACATACAAAAACCTTTCCCCTGATGAAAGGCAATATGTAATGCCGTACTACGATTATTTGGAGGAATTTTTAGGAGTAGATAGAAGCAATCCGCCCGAAGAGTTCAGCCGTCTTTATCAATGGAACGGAAGTCAGATCGCCGAATTTTCGTGGACGTTTAACGAAACGGTATATTTTTCAATGGGGCAACAGTTCCCCTACAACGAAATGCGCAGATTTAACGGTCAACCTATGGTAAAACCTGATGCTTGCAAAGAGTTGTGCAGACTTGTTATTTTATACGGCGGGGAGCAAGAAAAATGCGAGAGATGAAAGATAGCGGAATATCTTGGGTAGGAGAGATACCCAAAGAGTGGACAATAATGCCCTTGTATTGTTTTTATTCGGAGAGAAAGAACAAAAACATTTTTGGAGCGGAAAATAATCTTTTATCTTTGAGTTATGGAAAAGTGATACGCAAAGATATAAACACGAGTGAGGGGCTATTGCCGAGCAATTATAACGGTTATAACATTGTAGAGGCGGGCGATATAATTATTCGTCCGACGGATTTGCAAAATGACAAACGCAGTTTGCGAACCGGACTTTCAAAAGAGCGTGGCATTATCACTTCTGCATACATAGCGTTGAAACCGAAAAACGGAATCAATAGTCGCTTTTATCATTACTTGTTGCACACATACGATATTCTCAAAGTTTTTTACAATATGGGAAATGGTGTAAGGCAAGGATTGAATTACGACGAGTTTGCAAAACTAATGGTTTATTCGCCGTCTGATATCGAGCAACAGAGAATTGCGGAGTTTTTGGATAGGGAGTGCGGGAAGATTGACGGATTGAAAGCGGATATTCAAGCGCAGATTGATACGCTTGAACAATATAAGCGTTCCGTAATTACCGAAGCCGTTACCCACGGTCTGAATCCGTCCGCAACGAGGAAAGATAGTAAAGTATGGTATGGTCAAATTCCGTCCGAATGGAAAAAATTGAAAGGAAAATACGTTTTTAAGCAACGTAACGATAGAGGAAATAACGTTTGTTTACAGTTACTTTCGCCTACGCAAAAATATGGCGTTATTCCGCAAGATAAGTACGAAGAACTGACGGGAATGAATGCCGTAAAATTGAATGATAGCACAAATTACGCTTTATTAAAAACTATACATAAAGGCGATTATTGTATAAGTTTGCGTAGTTTTCAAGGCGGTTTTGAATATTCGGAGTATGAAGGGGTTGTTTCGCCTGCATATCAAGTATTCTATCCGATTATCACTATTGCAGACGGATATTATAAATATCTGTTCAAAGAAAAAAGTTTCATAGATGTAATGAACTCATATACAATGAGTTTGCGTGATGGAAAAAATATTGCATTTGATGATTTTGGCGATACATTTATTCCCGTTCCACCCCTTGACGAACAGCAGGAAATAGCCGATTATCTCGATAATAAATGTGCCGAAATCGAGCAGATTATCGCGGATAAAAAAACGCAAATCGAAACGCTTGACGGCTACAAAAAATCGCTCATTTACGAATACGTTACGGGCAAAAAGGAGGTCGTATGAACAACATACTTTCCGAAAAAGAATATCAGCGGTTTATCATAGATAAACTCGTTGCTGAAAACGGCTACATAGAGCGGAAAAACGTGAAGTTCGACCGTAAGTTTGCTATCGACCGCGAAATGCTGTTCAAGTTCCTTGACGATACACAGCCCGAAGCGATGGCGCAGATCCGCAAGGTGTATAAAGACGTTACCGAAGATACGGCGGTCAACTTTATCAATACCGAAATCACGAAAGCGAAAAGCAGTCTGTTATCCGTCTTAAAACACGGCGTGGAAATTGCGGGGTATAAGTTAGACCTTATGTATACCAAGCCCGCAACGACTTTCAATAAAGACCTTCTTGCCAAATACAATAAAAATATTTTTTCCGTAATGGAAGAGGTGTGGGCGAGCGATACCGAAAGAATTGACCTTGTAGTTTTCCTGAACGGCTTTGCGATTATGTCGTTTGAACTCAAATGCAATTTTGCGGGGCAGAGTTATCAGGACGCAATCTTGCAATACCGCACGCAAAGAAACCCGAAAACGCGATTGTTCTATTTCAAGGCGGGGTGTATCGTCAACTTTGCAATGGACTTGCAGGAAGTGTATATGACGACGCGCCTTGCAAACGACGGCACGTTCTTTTTGCCGTTCAATATGGGTAGCGGCACGGGAATTGACGCAGGCAAGGGCAATCCCGTTTATCCTGACAAATATTCCGTCTACTATATGTGGGAAGATATACTCAAAAAAGATACGGTGTTAGACCTTATCTCGGAGTTTATCTTTATCGAGCGCAAGGAAGAAACGGACGAAGTGACGGGCAAAACCACGGTAAAAGAAAAGGTAATTTTTCCGCGTTATCATCAACTTGACGTGATCCGCAAAACGATAGCGGACGTGGAAGTCAATCGCACTTCGCAAAACTATCTGATACAGCACAGCGCGGGTTCGGGCAAGACGAATTCCATTGCGTGGCTTGCGCACAGGCTTTCTTCGCTTCACGACGAAGAGAACAAAATCGTTTTTGATAATATCATTATCTGCACCGACCGCGTAGTTGTGGACAGGCAGTTGCAGGACGCGGTGCGCGGAATCGAACACAAGACGGGGCTTATCAAGGTAATGGACGACAAGTGTTCGTCGGCAGACCTTGCTCTCGCGCTTCAAAGCAATATCAAGATTATCGGCACGACGATACAGAAATTCCCATATATCGTGGACACGGTGAGAAATCTGAAAAACAAGACCTTTGCCGTGATTATCGACGAAGCACATTCTTCCACAGCCGGAAAAGATATGGCGGCAATCACGATGACGCTCGGCGCGGGCGAAGTCGATTTTGAAGAAGGCGTTATCGATACGCAGGATATGATTGCGGACGAAATCCGTCGCAACGGAAAACAAAAGAACGTTTCTATGTTTGCCTTTACCGCCACGCCGAAAGCGACTACTCTCGACTTGTTTGGCAGATTGAACGCGAAAGGGCAGAAAGAAGCCTTCCACTTATATTCGATGAAACAGGCGATAGAAGAGGGCTTTATTTTAGACGTGCTTGCCAACTTTACTGAATACAATACGTATTATCGGCTGAACAAAGAGATTTCGGAAGATCCGAAGTATAAGACGGCGGAAGCCAAAAAGCAAATCGCGCGGTTTGTGGAACTGCACGAAACGAATATCGCGCAAAGGGTGGAAGTGATTGTCGAACATTTCCGCACGACGGTTTTGTCTGAACTCGGCGGAATGGCAAAGGCGATGGTTGTTACGGCTTCCCGCGCAAGTGCAGTCAAGTATCGTCAGGCGTTTGAAGATTATGTTACGAAAAAGGGCTACGCGGGCATTCACGCGCTTGTGGCGTTTTCGGGGAAAGTGAAACTGCCCGATGACGAAACGGAATACACGGAAACGCTTTTGAACGGCTTTTCGGAAGATAAACTGCCGAAGAAGTTTGATTCGGACGATTACAACGTTTTGCTTGTGGCGAACAAGTATCAGACGGGCTTCGACCAACCGAAACTTTGTGCAATGTACGTTTTGAAGAAGTTGCGCGGGGTGAACGCGGTGCAGACGTTGTCGCGCCTGAACCGTATCTGCCCGCCGTTTGAGAAAAAGACGTTTGTTCTCGATTTCGTGAATACATACGACGATGTTGTCAAGGCGTTCGCGCCGTATTATACCACGACGTTGCTTGCAAATTCGGTTACGCCGACGGCGGTATATGACTTGGAAGCGAAACTCGACGGGTATATGATTTTAGATCCTTACGACGTGAATATGGCGGCGGAGATTATCTACAAAAAGATTATCGAAGCAAAGGACAAAAATCAGTTGCGTTTCTATCTGCAACGCGCCGAGAAAAAGCTGAAAGAATACGAATTGATGAAACAAATCGAGATAATGGCGGTCGTGCGGCATTTTATCCGTTTTTACGAGTTCCTGATACAGGTATCGTGTTTCGAGGACGTGGAACTGCATAAAAAGTATCTGTTTCTGACTTACTTCGTTTCGTTCGTAAATATCTCTCAGCCGGGCGGCGGTTTCGATTTGTCCGGTAAGATTAAAGCGGACAACTTTATTCAGAAGAAAGGCGAAGAACATAAAACAACCAAAGTTACGCCCGATCCGATCGTAAAACTGCCAACGGCGGACGACTTTAATTTGAACGAGGACAAGGTAAAACGTCTTTCGGAGATTATCGACGAAATCAACAGCAAAACGGGCAAAACCTACGATAACGACGTCGTAATCAAGGCAATGCTTCAAATCAAAGACTTGATGATGAAGTCCGAAAAACTGCGCGAGAGTGCGAAAGCAAACACGGAAAGCGACTTTGCGTTTTCGTATTTCGACGGTATCGACGACGCGCTGATCGAGGGACTTTCGCAAAATCAGGACTTTTTCTCGTTGCTTCTTTCTAACGACGAAATGAAGAAGGAAGTTCTCGGTATCTTCGTCAGCGAGATTTACAAGAGTTTGAGAGGAGAAAAGTAGATTTGGAATATGAATTCCGTTTTCGTACAACAACTATTATGAAGCCGTTCAACGTAAACTTAAATGTCTAAAAAGCGCAATAAAAAACGCAACATAATTTTGCGACCGTCTGTTTCCGAAACTGATGTGTGGCAAATTGGAGGTGTAAAAGTGATTAATACAATACCAGATAGTTGGCAATATACCGATGACTTGGAAATGCTATTTTTATTTTATCAAAGTACAGATGAGCTATTGAGCGAGGTTACCCCTGATACTTATGCATTGCCTCTACATAATGCGCTGTCCTTAATTGATGAGATAGTTGAAACATATAGGCTGTTGAAACACCACAATAGCATTTGCGAATACTACAGCAAATATATTCCCCCTATCATTGATGAGTTGCTTCAAAAAATTGAGGATGATTATTTGCTCAAAAAAATATTTGGAAAACGTCTTGATAGCATTGTTACGGGATTCAATGAAGCCAAAAACGACCATAAATATTTGGAGAGATGGGTTGATGTATTCAATCAGTCCTGTGGTAGGACAAAATATAGATTGCGCTACCAAGAAGAAATAGTCCGGTTAATTACTGACACAAAAGACAAAAGCAAACTCCTCCACTGTATTCAAAATTTCTATATTACACTTATAAACGTAGGATATTCTCGAGAATATCTATATACAAGTGCAAAGAAGTTTTTCAACAACCATTCGGTAAAGATAACCTCTAAAGACCAAATTAAAGAATTTCTAAAGCAATTTACTTCTATTCCCCGAAAGTATAATTTTTTGATATTGATGGATATGGAAAATATTGAATATCTCGATAATATTAGTGATAATATTACAATCAATCAAGATATTAAAAAAGTTGATATTATCAAAGAAAGAAAAGAACTTTGCGAGGATGATGCAGTATCGGAACTCTTTAAAGAATACGATAAAAAGAAATCAGGTTCTCGAGAGCATCAAAAAATTGAAATTGTTAGGGTTTCAGATGAGGAGTTAGATCCATATAAATCCGCAATAAAATTTAATGAATACATTGCATTTTTGCAAACTTTCAAAAGGTATTTTATCCATCACGGATATTCAAAACAAGTATTCATGTTTTTGTTGCAAAAAGAGGATGGTAAATACACAAGAATTGAAATTCCTAATAAAATCAAAAAAAGGCCGTTTATCAATCAAACATTAATTGATTCAAGAATTAAAAACATCCTAAATGGCAAATCTCTTGGAAGAAGCGCGTTTATGTCTCTTGCTCAAGCATTGGAAATGCACGCAGATGCATTTGATTCAAAAAACACATCTACATTATTTAGATCTCTTTGGACAGCTCTTGAAACGTTATTTTCCAATCCCAGCTCCAACAGTACAAGAGATAATGTGATAAATAGCGTTCTTGCCATTATACAGAAAACCTATATCTTAAAAATACTACGTGCATTATATGCACAAATGTCGAAAGCAATAGATGAATTTAATCTAAAGGAACTTAATATTAGTAATTTCGAATCATTTGTAAAATATTTTTCTGCCTACAAAGAAGATTCCGTCGAAATGAAAAAGATATATACTCAACTAAATACAAACCCACTTTTGCGTTCACGTATTTTTTCGACGAGAAAAAAACTTACAGATGGGAAATCTATTTTAAAACTGTTGGATGAACACAAATTACGAATAGAGTGGCAACTTGATCGTTTATATAGAATTAGAAATATTGCTACACATTTAGGGACAGAAATATCTGGTGCTGATATTGCAATCAACCATTTGCATAGTTATTTTGACTATATAGTCAATTATATGCTCTGCAAATCCGAAAACGAAGATTTTGTCCCTAGCATCTCCTCTTTGGTGTTTGAATCTAAAAATGACATTGCAATTCATAAAGAATTATTAAAATCCAAAGAAGCACTCTCAGATGAAAACTGTATGGATTATCTATTTGGTCCGGATAGAAATCTAATCAAGTACCAATTTGAATACTAATTATTTGATGGAGGTGCCCAAATAAGCTAGGAATATTCCGAAATATACTTGTTCAGAACAGCGCGGGAAAGGTTCTGAAAGACAAGCTTGGTTGGGTGATCATGTTTGCCTACAACACAAAGGCGTTGGACAAGAACCGCCGTCAAGACTCTTTGCGCTTATATCGCTGTCTGCTCTTGCCTTTGAACTCAGTGGCAAAAGTCCGGTAACTAAATCGCGCTATTTCAAATATAATGGTGAGTGGTTGAACGAAATCAGAAAAAGAAACAAACACTAATCTCTCGTAAAGAGGTAACTCTTTGATAATATGATTTCTTGTAAATGTAAACTTTGAGGTAGCAAAAGATATGCGCAAAAAGGCAATAAAATGGTTCAACAGTTTGATTCTCACAAGACATTCTTTTCCTCTTTCTACAATCTCATCTTATTTTTTTTACCGTGTGCAACATCATTACAGTACAAAAACGCTTTCCTGTTAATTGTTCGCACCTTATAGAGCGGATGGAAGTGATCTGGGTACATGATGCCAACTTCACTCTTTCGCTTTCACCCCTCAAAAAGCGCATCGCTGTATTCAAAGAAAAGGCGTCCGCCATACGCTCCTTCTCATAAGGATGTTAGAGCATAAGGCGTGCTTCTCGGATGAGGACAGACGATTTAATGTCGTCTGTCCTTTTCTGTTTCTTGGATTTAAGCGGTGGTTTGATGAGGGGCAGCTTATCCGTCGGAGTAGAAGCGGTTAAGGTTACCGATGTGTGTAAAGTAGATATCGATATCCTGTTCGGCATCCTTAACATGCTTGCGGCTTCGCTCGTGGATAACGATCTTGCTGATGAATGTCCGCAGGATTTCGGGCGTAAGCTCCTTAATGTCCGTGTACTTGCGGACTATTTCAAGGAAGTGTTCCACATTGGTGGCAGATGCCTTTAGGTCTTCTATCGCCTTTCTCAGCTTTGGGATTTCTTCCTGAATCCGCCGCTGTTCCTCATTGTATCCCTCGGACAGCATACGGAACTGCTCGTTTGTGACCTTGCCAAGAACGTTGTCCTCATACAGCCTTTTGAACAGCGCATTCAGCTCACCGTTTCGCTTTTCTAATTTACTTAGCTCTGCTTTTTTCGCATTCAACTCTCTGCGTGATTCGGCGGAGCTTTTCTGTTGGATAAAACTTACGAACTGCTCAGTTTGGGCTCTTGCGTAATAGGTCACGCTGCGGATCTCTTCCAGCACGATCTCATCAAGTGCTTTTTCTCGGATCGTGTGAGGCGTACACAGCTCTTCACCCATGTGTTTGCGGTAGCGGCTACAGATAAAGTTATACGCTTCTGGTTTAATAGTCGTTCCTCTTACGAAGTAGAGCTTTGAACCGCAATCGGCGCAGAACAAGAGACCGCTGTATTTGTCCACGTCACCCATGTTGGTTCTCCTGCGTTTGCTTGCCCTGACCTTACGAACGATATCCCAAGTGACCTTGTCAATAATGGCTTCGTGAGTATTCTCAAAGCGATACCATTCGCTCTCCGGGACATCCTTTTTTCGTTTGTCCTTGTAGGATACCACGGTGGTGCGGCAGTTGATCGTGTGTCCAAGGTATATCTCGTTATCAAGGATCCCTGCAACCGTTCGATCGTTCCAGCCGTAGATATCTTCCGTGTCGGTAGTAGCGCCATACTTACCACTGGTCTGGTATCGGTATGCCGTGGGCTTGAGTATCTTCTTCTCGCGGAGGATATTGGCGATAACCTTTGGTCCTTTTCCTTCAGCGCAGAGGGAGAATATCAATCGGACGACCGGGGCTGTGTCCTCGTTCACGAGCAGATGCCCTTTGACATTGGGATCCTTTCGGTATCCATATGGCACTACCGTTCCCACACGCTCTCCACGTTCGGCTTTCGCCTTGACCACGGCTCGTATCTTCTTGCTGGTATCCCGTGCGTACCACTCGTTAAAAAGGTTCTTAAACGGTGCAAGCTCGTTGCCCTCGCTGTAAAGAGAATCGTAATTATCGTTGATAGCAATATACCGAACGTCCCATCGTGGGAACAGCATTTCGGTGTACTGACCTACCTCGATATAGTTTCTGCCGAGACGGGATAAGTCCTTGGTGATCAGCGTTGCTACCTTGCCTTGCTCCATCATTTCAAGCAGACGCTGAAAGTCCGGACGGTTAAAGCTGACACCCGAATATCCGTCATCAACAAATACCTCGATATTCTCAAATCCGTTATCCTTGGCATATTTTTCGAGAATGGCTCTCTGATTCTGAATACTGTTGCTGTCGCCCTTCAGCTCATCCTCTTGAGAAAGACGGCAGTACAGCGCGGTTATTTTGTTTTCATATTGGTTTGACTTCATGTGTGACCTCCTTGTATTAAGTCAAACCGATTGAGAGTTGGGTGCGGATACAGATTTCCGCAATCCAAGTATACTCCAACTGGGTTTGAAAGTCCAGATAACTTTTTGTTAACTTACGAGACATTTTCTACCTCCCGAGTCATAAGATGCTTGAGGCTATCCTCGATGGTCGGCTTATCCGCGCGAGGAAATACGGAACGGACGGTATAATTCATACTGCCCACGGTGTATTTGCGTGTAAGTGAGGTTTCATCTTCTGTGACCTTCACGAAGGAAAGGCGAGCCAGATGCTTGTTGATACTTGGCTGATAATCGCCATCAGGTATGCGGAAGCCGGTGTCGACCTCCTGTGAATTTATAATTTTTTCTTCTGTCATTAATATCCTTTCTGCTTTTTCTTTGTTTTGCGGTGCAATATTTGATTACATCCAAAGTCCATAGCCTTGTTCTTCCTCCTGCTGATTATTAGCGGAATAGTAAACGAGAGCTTTAGGCTCGACCTTGATGCCCATCATCTCCAGCATCATCACGGTCATTTTATCGAGTTGATGGTCTTCAACCGGTGGTGTGAAGAGTCCATCGTATGGCATCGTTTCGAGCAGATTCTTGAGAAGATGGAAGAGTCCGTCGCCCACGGTGTAGCTGTGTTCAGGTCGAAGGTCGTTGACATACGACTTGTACTGATCCGCAAGCCCCGATTCGCAACCGCCGAGGAGATAGTAGATCTCCAGATTTTTTCGCAGTAGTTGCTCGGCAAATAGCTTGTTGTCACGGCACTTGTGACCGTCGGGCGTGGTAAAGGTGATATACTTATGATCATCTTTCCAGTCAACCTTGTAGCCGTGCATCTCCATTTCAAAGATAAAATCTTCCTTGGATCGCGTGCGGCAGGCAACGGAATATGCCTTGTTTCGTAGCTGTGATTTCCACTTTGGCATGGACTTGAAGGAAGATTTCGTTTCGGTTTCCGAGAGACCGTACTCCCGGCAGAGTTTGTTGGAATACTCCTTGACCTGCCGCATCTCGGCGGCACTCTGATGAAATTTCTTTCCCGTTTCCATGTTCACCGAGTTGAGAATGATATGATTGTGGATGTGGTCGGTGTTCCGGTGCGTGGCGACCAACGCTTGATAGCCGCCGAAGTATTCAGCGAAGCGCAGACCGATCTCGTGTGCCGTTTCGGGGGTGATGTCATCGTCTGGACTGAAGGCTTGTACGATGTGAACGTAGGTCCTTCCGTCCTCTTTTTTGAATTGTTTTTTCACAAACGTGAACTCCTGAAGCACCGTATCGGGGGAGCAGTTGATGCCCGAAATGAGATTTTCATCGGTCTTTTCTTTGTTCATCACGTAGGGGAAAATGTTATTCATTGGGCATCCCGAAGCAACGAATTTAACGATTGCCATATCTTTTCAAGCTCCTTTCTTGTTTCTGTCAGGTTGATCTGCGAAACAAATCCCGCATTGACAGCTCGCGTGAGCTGGTTGACATTGTTGCCGATGCGACGAAGCTCGGTTGCCACGTCGCTCGCACCTGTGACGATGATCATTTCTTTTTTGAAAACACAGTCCCGAACGAAGTCGCTGATCAGACGATAATTACCGTAGGAATGGTCCTCGATCCACTTCTTTTCTTCAGCAGTCACGCGAAAAGAAACGATACAGTTTTTGTTTTCTTTTTCCATTCAAAAGTCCTTTCCATAAATAATTGATAGGGGTATGGGCATAGCCCGACGCCTTTGCGGCCGCCGTTTCGGCGGTCGTAATACAAAGGCGAAACTGGCGATAAACGCTTCATCCGACATCCTGTGCAGGAACGCAAGGGACGAAAGGGACGAAATCTGTGAGAGCAGAAGAAACAGAGTCACTTGAGGCACTTGAGTCACCGTCTGCAGGGGAAACGTATCTGACCACCACGTACTTCTGTCCGTTGCTCCTTTTGCTCTCGAAGAAAACACCGAGGTCTTCCAGCTGATAACGGTTGCGGTTCATCATTTGCTTGAGCCCCTTGGGGTTTACCTCTTTCCCTAACGCACTGGATACGTGCTGAGCCAGTTCGGTGTTCGTGCCGACGAATTCATGGTTTTTTGATCTCCAAACGAAGCCGAACACATATGCCATTTCATCGGGAAGCATGGTTTCGGGCATAGTCAAGCTGTCGGAAATGAGAGTCCAGACGCAGGCATCTTTATCGAGTTCCAGCTGTATCTTTCGGTCGCGTATATCCCTACCCGAAGCATAGAGGGTAGCGAACCGTTCGATCCTCTCGTTCTTGTCCAGGACGAATATAGCATCCACCGCACCCGAGATACCTGTACTGCCTGAGAGCTTGTTGACGGGATCGCGGTCATTCATCTTCCGCAGATGGTGGACGAGCAGAAGACAGATGCCAAGCTCGTCTGCCAGCTCTTTGAGGACACGAAGCTCGGCATAGTCACCACCGTAGGAAACGTCGGGTGTGGGCGTGCGGATAAGCTGGAAGGTGTCGATTGCGACCAGAGAGAGTGCCGGGTGTTGCCCTTTGAACCGACGGAGCCAATCGCAGACTCCGCTCTCAATTGAGGTGCATCCCGTAGCGAAATACATTCCGTCGGGAACGTTGTCCGTGATGGTGTTCAGGCGCTCCTGGATCCGCCTCTCGCTGTCTTCAAGGCAGAGGTAGAGCACCTCTCCCCTCGTCACGTCAAGCCCCCACAAGGGCGTTCCTTGGGCGACGTGGACGCATAGGTCAAGCACCAGCCACGATTTGCCTACCTTAGGTGAACCGCCAAGGATGCAGAGCCCTTGGGGCAGCAACGTGTCGACACAAAACTTCGTAGGCGGAAGTCTTTTGTCCATGAGTGTTTCACCGTCTATTACGGTGAGCTTGTGTGGATTACTTTGCATTCGTAATCTCCTTTCGTGAATAGTTTTTTGAGAAATGAGACCGTCACCTCGTTTCCCGATATGTGGCTCTGCTATCCTTCTGCCTTCCTTTGTGCGCCTTGGAAACAAACGCAAAAAAGGGCAGGCATCTGTTGCAGAGCATAACGAAAAAACATAAGCCAAAACTTATGGTTTTCCTATGTACACTCTAACGCAACAGATGCCTACCCTTGATTCCCGGTTAAGCGGTCGGGAGGATGGATCGTGTTTTTTACGCGATAGATAAAAAATCAATATTCAATTGTTAGCGGCCAAGATACTGTTATGTGAAAGAAAAAAGTTACAGCATCTTTTTCAGCCTATGGGCAACGCAAACGGCAACGCCCTGGATCCGGAGTTCTTCGGGATAGATGTCGCCGTAACGTTCTTTGTCCTCGTTGCAGGAGCGAAGGAAATATCTGCCCTTGGCATTGTTGAAGCCGAGGACTTTCAGGTTGTTGAGTCCCCCATCAAGTGCAACGACAATGTCACCGATCTCTGCGGTGTTCTGCTTGCGGATCATCACGTAATCGCCGGGATGAATCCCTGCGTTGATCATCGACTCGCCCTTTGCGATCAGCGCAAAGAATTCGCCCTTGCCAACCAAGGATTCGGGCATGCGAATGTATTCGATGACCTGCTCGGTTTCTTCCTGACCTTCTCCGCAGGCTACGTAGCCAAGCACGGGCATGGCGTGAGCGACCTGCTCCATCTCCATGCGGCGGGTGCTGACGGAACGGCGACCGTTGTATTCCAGCTCGCCGTCCTCTTTCATAGCAGAAAGATAACGGTGAACGCTCGTAACGGCAATGCCTGTTCCTGCCGCGATATCACGCACCGTGGGCGTTTCACCGTAGCTTCCGTAGTATTCGTTGATGAAATCAAGGATGATCTGCTTTTTCGAATCGGTAGTTCTACTCATCGCTTCTCCTTGGAACAAATTGTTCCATTCGACATTATAACACAGGATTTTCCTCTTGTCAATAGGTTTGGAAGATAAGGTATAATATTTTTCGCAAATTGAAAAACAAGCAAAAAGATAGACATGCTCAAAGAACTCTGGTAGAATGAAGTCACCACAACAAACATTCGAAAGGAGATTTGAACATGTCCAAACCCATTATACAGTTAAACGA
>OLGD01002841.1_pt1 | contig 18250 bp, 15 predicted proteins | sample 1605311 | NCBI WGS metagenome assembly OLGD01 (sample SAMEA3888917, study PRJEB22519) | human gut metagenome | biome: human gut; feature: human-associated habitat; material: faeces | place: Denmark | collected 2010
AATATTCTGTTTTCGTAATTCAACACCATAACTGGATATGATTTTCATTCGCTTTCTCCTCCGGGTTTTAACGGGATTTTTCCTTCTGACCTTCTATGTAAGCAAGTATCTGTTCACGGCTTCGGTCACTAACCGTTACAGCACAATAAGACGGATTTCACAAATGTTCTCCCCACAACTCTTTCCTTGACGCCGGATAGGAAAAACCATTTTTATTAATTGTAAACATATCTTTCTCCATAAAAGTATTTTACCATATCCATAATAATATATCAAACATTTGTTCTGTTTTATATTAAAAAAATTGCGCGTCTAACTCATCACTACTACAATATATTTATGGGTAATCCCCTTACTTCCAGTAAGGATTTATCCATCTCATTACTTAAACTGTTAGAATGTAGGATGCAATGGTATATCGACTTCATCACTTGGACCTCGCGTCCGTACTTTAGACTGATAACCGGCTCCTCATTCACAGTGTTCGTTTTATGCAGGTTGAATCACATTAGGTGCATTCGTGTCACACACAGTAGTTTGAACAGGTAATGAGTAAAACTGGTATTTATCCATTGTAATATTTTTTAAGGAGTGATAAATTTATGAACGCAGTAGGTATCGATGTTTCAAAAGGTAAAAGTATGGTTACAATTCTGAGACCATTTGGGGAGATTGTATCCTCTCCTTTTGAGATTAAGCACACATCCAGTGATATCCATTCACTTATTAAACTTATTCATTCTATCGAAGGTGAATCCCGGGTTGTAATGGAACATACCGGCCGCTACTACGAAGCACTTGCTCACCAGCTTTCAGCAGCAGATCTCTTTGTCAGTGCTGTTAATCCCAAGTTGGTCAAAGATTTTAATAACGATTCTCTTCGCAAAATCAAGTCCGACAAAGCTGATTCTGTCAAGATTGCCCGCTACGCTCTTGACAAATGGCAAAGTCTTGAACCGTATAGTATTACAGATGAATTACGCGCTCAGCTAAAGGTCATGAATCGTCAGTTCCATTTCTATGTGAAACAAAAAACGGCTATGAAAAATAATCTTATTGGCCTCATTGACCAGACCTATCCAAATGCAAATACTTATTTCAATAGTCCCACCCGCAGTGATGGTTCCCAGAAATGGGTTGATTTTGTCTCTACATACTGGCATGTAGATTGCATTCGTAAAATGTCTCTAAACGCTTTTGTTGAACATTATCAGAACTGGTGCAAGCGCAAAAAATATGCCTTCAATAAATCAAAAGCGGAAGAAATTTACACCAAAACAAAGGAACTTGTTCCAGTATTTCCTAAGAATGAAATAACCAAACATATCATCAGACAAGCTGTCGATCAGCTCAACAGTACTTCCGTTACTGTCGAAACAATACGCACTCTCATGAACGAGACTGCCTCAAAGCTTCCTGAATACTCAATTGTCATGCAGTTTAAAGGGATTGGTCCATCTCTCGGTCCACAGCTTATGGCTGAGATCGGTGATGTAACCAGATTCACGCATAAAGGAGCCCTTACTGCATTCGCCGGAGTTGATCCTGGGGTAAACGAATCTGGTTCCTATGCCCAAAAAAGCGTCCCAACATCCAAACGTGGATCTTCAAATTTAAGAAAGACTCTTTTTCAAGTAATGGATGTTCTTATCAAAACCATGCCTCAGGATGATCCTGTATATCAATTCATGGACAGAAAACGCACCCAGGGTAAGCCTTACTATGTTTATATGACTGCAGGTGCTAATAAATTTCTCAGAATATACTATGGACGAGTGAAAGAATATCTTTCTGTTCTTCCTGATCCAAGCTAATTCAAAACTTTTACTTTCAGACCAGCACTGGTTGTGGTGGCCTTATTTTAATGCCTAATTTTTAACCTGTAAAGTTTTTTAACTTTCTTCAATTTTAGTATTGACTTTTTATTTGCAGGCTAAAGTAACGAGAATGCGACGCGCAGTTTTCAAATTCATAGCGACAGATTAAAACTCGTACTGTGGGTTTCCGGAAAAGTCTGCGATTACACCGTGTGCATTGTCCAGATAGAACACCTCGAAAATCGGGTTGTCAGCGGTCTGGTACTGGCCTTTTACGATCGGGTTCTGCATGCACACTTCTTTTACAGCCATGTTATTTTCAAACACTGCGGTTCCGTGCAGACGGATCCATGCGTAGGACGGGCTGGAAACAGAGATTTCGATTTCCGGATTCTCCTGCATATCTTTGTAAACATCTTTTGTGTTGTTGGTGCAGAACCACAGTTTTCCGTCAACCTCTCCTGCAAACATGAACGGGCGGCATTTTGCCTTTCCGTCACGACCTACCGTTGCCAGATACTGTACCGGATTCTCATTTAAAAATTCTACTGCTTTGCTCATTTTACTTTCCTCCATTTTGTTTTTTTGAATTGTTTTTTTCTTTCGATGGCTTTATAATAAGTCCATAGAGTTCTTTCGTAAAGTAAGCACAATATTGTGGTGTAGTTACCCAAAAGATACTATTGTGTAAAATCAGACGTTTCCGCCATCTTTCAAATCATTATTTTCTTCAAAAAGGAGGTCTTCTCTTATGTCATCCGCAGAAAAAACACCCGTTTCTCTTGCTGATCTTCCGCCCTGCCCGGTGGAAACTACGCTGACTCTGATCAGTGATAAATGGAAAGTTCTGATCTTGCGCGATCTGCTGCTCCACGGCACCATGCGGTTCGGCGAGCTGAAAAAGTCCATCGGTCACGTCTCTCAAAAAGTTTTAACTTCCCAGCTCCGCCAGATGGAACAGAGCGGTCTGGTCAACCGTAAAGTTTACGCCGAGGTACCGCCGCGTGTCGAATATTCCCTGACGGAACTCGGCTTCAGCCTCCACCCGATCATGGATGCGATGTGGGACTGGGGCGAGGCGTATAAGAAAAAGCTGGCGCAGGAAGAAGACGCTGCCGCAAATGCATGAACGAAAAAAGTCTGTTGAGAAACAGCCCATTCCGGTTTTTCTCAACAGACTTTTCTTCTCTTCTATCTTCCTTTCAGCACAATCGTCTTCCAGCTTCCGATCGTTCCGTCATACGTTCCCTGCCATACCGGATAGCGCTCGATCGGCAGTTTGACTTCAACGGTCTCCCGGCTAAAGTTCTGGACAAACACGTACCTGGTTCCGTCCTTCTGCTTACGCATCGTGACTTCCACACCTTCCGGAACTTCTTCCACGATCCGCTCCACACCGGCCTCTTCTGCCAGTTTCCGGCAGACTTCATCGTACAGTCCCTGTTCAAAGTCCGCACAAACGGCATACGCTTTTCCCTTTCCATACACATTCCGGGTCATCGCCGGCATGCCGTCATAGAAATCCTTTCCGTATGTCATCACCACTTCCGCCGTCGATGGCTGTACCAGCTCGCAGAGATGACTGCAGCGGTATGCCCGTTCCAGATGCAGCGGATTTTCCGGTTCCGGAATGCCCTCGTTCCATTCGCCATCGTACAGTCCGTCAATCTCCATACTCCGGAATCCCATCACATCCATCAGGTCATGCGGCGTTCCGCCTAAGTAACAGAGATCCGTCTCATCCACAATGCCGGACCAGTAGGTCAGCAGGAAGATTCCGCCGTTCTCCACAAACGTCCGAACCTTTTCCGTCCATCCTTCCCGCAGCAGATAAACCATCGGTGCCGCCACAACACGGTATCCGTCGAGGCTGCACGTCTCATCAATCACATCCACATTGATGCCCAGTTTCCGGAATGCCTGATATGGCTTTTCCACGGTTTCTTTATAAAAAACACCTGCATTCCGCGGACCCGCCGCATCTTCCACCGCCCAGCGGTTTTCGACATCATAAATCACGGCTGCTTCCGCCGGGTTCTGCGAACCGTTCACTTCCAGCAGCTGCTCCAGGGCTGCGCCGACTTTCGTCACTTCACGGAATACCCTGGTATCCGATCCGCCATAATGGTCGATCACGGCTCCATGAAATTTTTCGGATGCACCGCGGCTCTGCCTCATCTGGAAATACAGCACACTATCCGACCCATGCGCAACTGCCTGCAGTGACGCGGCCTGCAGCATGCCCGGTTTTTTCAGCTTGCTGACGGACTGCCAGTTCGTTGCGGAAGGACAGCTCTCCATCAGATAAAACGGCTTTTTCTGAATGCTCCGCATAATGTCATGCTGCATACCTGTATCCATCGCTGTTACCGTCTCCGCCTCTTTATGCCAGGTCGGATAATTGTCCCAGGATACAAAGTCAATCACATCGGCAAACTTGTAGTAGTTCAGTCCGGTAAAGTTATACATCATATTGATGGTAGACGGCTGTTCTGCCCCAGCGTCCCGCAGCGCTTTGATTTCCCATTTTACAAAATCCGCGGTCTGATCCGTCACAAACCGTTTCCAGTCCAGATTCAGTCCGTGCAGCGAAGAATCTCCTTTCGGAGACGGGCTCTCCACCTGGTCAAAACTCTGGTAAGTATGACTCCAGAACCCGGTATTCCAGACACGGTTCAGCCGTTCCAGTGTGCCGTATTTTTTCTTCACCCAGCCGCGGAATGCCTCCTGGCACAGCGGGCAGTGGCACTCTCCGCCGTATTCATTCGAAATATGCCATGCAATCACGCCAGGGTGATCTTTGAACATTTCCGCCAGCTTCGTATTGATGATTCTCGTTTTTTCCCGGTAAACCGGTGAGGTATAGCAGTGATTATGGCGCTCCCCGTACAGATTCCGTTCTCTCGCTGCATTGACACGGAGCACCTCCGGGTATTTTTCCGCCATCCAGCGCGGTCTTGCCGCCGTCGGCGTGGAAAGCATGACCACAATTTCGTTTTCATACAGGCGGTCAATCACCTCTTTTAACCATTCCAGACGGAAAACTCCTTCCTCCGGCTCTAAAAATGCCCAGGAAAACATGCCAAGCGAAACCTCGTTGATTCTGGCTTTCTTGAAATACGCCAGATCCTGTTCCAGAATCTCCGGGTAATCCAGCCACTGTTCCGGGTTATAATCGCCCCCGTGCAGGAGCTTTCCAAAATTTACTTCTTTCCCCATCTGCTTTTGTCTCCTTTTCTTTCGCAGACAGCCCATCCTGTCCACGGACAGAATGGGCTGAACGCATCAGATTCCCTTAAACGTAAAGGTAAACTCCAGTTTTTTATCAATCGGAATCAGGTACTCCGGATGGGTCTGTGCACCCCAGCTGTCGTCTCCGCCAACACCCATCTGCTGTTTTGCCACGCGCACAACGGTGTAATGTACCTGCGGCAGTTCATACGGATGCATCGCATTTTCCAGCTCGTGCGGTGTGTACGGCAGTGCGGAAAATTCCATCTTGTCGCCGCTGAACATCATACCGCGGCCCTTGCGGTTCGTCACGGTTGCCCAGCGTACACCAACCTTGTTGCCGCACTCCTGCGGAACGAGATATTTCGCCATATTATCTTCGACTTTATTCTTATAAACACCGAGCTTTGCTCCGGCACAGCGGTCCACATACGTCTCCTCCGGTCCCATGCCGTACCAGGTAACGTTGTCATAATCGGCATCCAGTTTGAACATCATGCCGAATTCCGGCATATCGCCGAGCTCTTTCACCGGATCATACGTCAGCGTCGTCTGAATGCTTCCATCGCCGAAGACACGGTAGGTCAGACGGCACTCGCTCGCCGGTGTGGTCGGCATTACATAGCGGTAGCTGACTTCTGCGCAGTCCTCGTGTACTTCGATTTCCGGCGCATACAGTCCCGGATAATGGCTGCCGTTCGGATATTTGTGGGACAGATACATTGAAGCAATCTTCCACTGGCTGTAACGCATCGGCATCAGGCTTCCGCAGTCATTGTCGATCGGCGCACGCCAGAAGTTCGGTTTCGGAATCATTTTGATCATCTCAACGCCGCCGTAACGGTACGATACGAGTCCGCCGTTCAGATCGGAGAACATCACATCAAAATTTTCGCCGCGCACACCAAAATCATGGTTGGAACGGATCACTTCAAATTTCGCCGGTTTTTCTGCTTTCGCCGGTGCTTCCACTTCATAAACACCCTGTCCGAATGCAACTTCATGGCCGCGCTTGCCCCATATGGTATCTTCTTTCAGGCGGAAGGAAACGGTCACCGCATACTCGCCCGGAAGGGTCTGTACGGCAATCGGAAGCTCCACTGTTTTTTCGGAAAGCGGATCCACGGAAATTTCCATCGGCACTTCTTTCAGTTTCTTTCCTTCTTTTTCGAGAATTACCACGCAGTCAAACGCATCGGTATTCACAAACAGGTTCTTATTTTTTACAACTGCTTTGTCTTTCTGTACATCCACAGCAATGTTCTGATAGCAGAATTTTACTTCCTGCATCTTCGGGGAAGCATCGCGCTCGCCGCCGTATACAATACCATTTCCGCTGAAATTGTAATCGCATGGATGATCATCAAAGTCTCCGCCGTACGCCTGGAACTCTTTTCCGTAGCGGTCTTTTTTGTAGATTGACTGGTCGATATAATCCCAGATAAAGCCGCCCTGGAACAGCGGTTCTTCCTCGGCAAGATCCATATATTTCTTCATGGCGCCGCAGGAATTTCCCATCGCATGTGCATACTCACAGCAGACATACGGTTTTCTTCTGTCTTTCGACAAGAATTCACGGATTTCATTGACGGTGGTGTACATCCGGCTTTCCATATCGCTGGTGTCGTTGTATCTGCGGTCGTCATTAACTCCTTCATAATGAACGAGACGGGTCGGGTCCATTTTCCGGTATAACTGGGACATTTCAAAAATAACTTTTCCGCCAAACGATTCATTTCCGCAGGACCAGATCAGAATCGCCGGATGGTTTTTGTCTCTCTGATACATCGAATTGACACGGTCGAGCATACAGTCCATCCACTCCGGGCGGTCGCATGGTACAACACCGGAGAAATCTCCGCTTCGTACCGCATCCGTATCTCTCGTTCCATGGGACTCCATGTTGCACTCCGCGATCATGTAAAGACCGTATTCATCGCACAGATCATAAATGCCGACCGCATCCGGGTAATGGCAGGTACGGATTGCATTGATGTTGTTCTGTTTCATCGTCGTCAGGTCTTTGATCAGCTCTTCTCTCGAAACGACACGGCCGGATACGGAGCTGAACTCGTGGCGGTTGACGCCTTTAAAGACAACCCGCTTTCCATTCAGCATCATGATGTGGTCTTTCATCTCAAAGCGGCGGAATCCGACTCTCTGCGGAATCAGTTCCTGCACCGTTCCATCCTCTGCGGTGACTTCCAGCAGAAGATCATACAGCACCGGTGTCTCTGCGGACCACAGTTCCGGGTGATCGACTTTCAGAACAAACTGTGTTTCCCCATCCAGCACACCTTCGGTGCTCTGCAGTGCCGTTCCGTCTTTTAACAGGGTAATTTTTACCTTTCCTGTTCCGATCATTTTCGTATCAATGACCAGATCTGCCTTCGTAAACGTATCATCCAGCAGCGTCTGTACTTTCAGATCCGAAACGTGAACCTCCGGAATCGTGTACAGATACACATCACGGTAAATACCGGAGAAACGGAAGAAATCCTGATCCTCGCACCAGCTTCCGCTCGTCCATTTGAAAACCTGCGCAGCCAGTTTATTTTCGCCCTCTTTCAGATACGGGGTCAGTTCAAACTCGGACGGAGTAAACGTATCCTCGCTGTAGCCAAGGAACGTTCCGTTCAGCCATACGGCAATACCGCTCTCTGCTCCCTGGAAGGAAACAAAAAGCCGTTTTCCTTTCATCTGCTCCGGCACTTCAAAATATTTCACATAGGAAGCCGTCGGATTGAACCGCTCCGGAATCTCGCCCGGCTGGATCTCTTCTCTTCCTTCCCATGGGTACTGCACATTGGCATACTGCGGTGCGTCATATCCCTCCATCTGGATATGTGCCGGCACGCGGATATCGTCCCATTTTGTGCAGTCATACTCCGGTGTCTCGAATCCCGGAATCGTGCTCTCGTAGTTCTTTGCGTAATGGAATTTCCACAGTCCGTTCAGACTGTGACGGAAGTTTTCCACATGCTGCTCCATTTCTTCCACCGATCCATAATATCTGTGATCGGAATGCGCCGCCACCCGGTTTTCTCCATAGTACGTCGGGTCCTTCACTTTTTCATACTGAAATACACCCATTTTTATTTTCCTCCTTCTGGAATTTTGTTCTTTTTGATCTTTTGAAAAAAAGGTGGATATTCATCCAAATATCCACCTTTTCTGTTCGATTCTTTTTCTTATTTTACGGCACCTGTGATACCTTCTGTGAAGCTCTTCTGGAAGCAGAAGAAAATAATTGCTGTCGGGATCGTACAGATAAATACGCCGAGCATCAGCACACCATAATCTACAGTGTAGCCGCCGAGCAGGTTCGCTACCAGCATCGGCATGGTGATGGATTCATTGTTCTGTAAGATAACCTTCGGCCACAGGTAGTTGTTCCATGCGTTCATAAAGGTGATGATTGTTGCTGCCGCATACGTCGATTTCATGGTCGGCATATACATACGAAAGAAAATTCCTGTCTCGCTTAAGCCATCGAGTCTTGCCGCTTCGATGATATCGTGCGGGAAGGAACGGGAAGCCTGGCGGAACATCATGATCATGAACGGTGTTGAAATCGAAGGAAGCATGAAAGCTGCCATCGTGTTGACCATCTTTAGCTGGGAAAACATACGGAACATTGGGATCATGATGGCTGCGAACGGAATCATCATCGCAGTCAGAAGTACGGTAAATACCGCATCTTTTGCTTTATCATGATAGATCTCAAATCCATAACCGGCGATCGAGCAGACCAGAAGACAGAGAATGGTCAGCACCGTCGCATTCCGGAAGGAGTTGCACAGTGCAAGGCGCAGGTTCTGCTGCGCAATCAGCGCTTTAAAGTTGTCAATCAGATACGTACCCGGAATCAGTTTTCCGGCAATGACATCAATACTTCTGTTTGTAGACGCGCAGAACATATAGTACAGCGGAAAAACAGAAAGGATCGACGCTACCGTTAAAATCAGATACATGAAAAATTTCTTTGCTTTTCCCATTATCGCTCGTCACCTACTTTCATCTGAAGCAGTGCCAGAATGGCTACCATGATCAGGATCAGGATGGACATTGCTGCCGCATAGCCAAAGTTCGGGCTCTGTACAAAGGACATATTGTAAATATAATGAGACATGGTCATGGTTGATTTTCCAGGACCTCCGTTTGTCAGGTTCAGGGACTCATCGAACAGCTGCAGAGTACCGTTGGTAGAAGTAATTGTGGTCAGCAGAATCATCGGTTTTAACAGTGGAACGGTGATCTTGAAGAAAGTCTGCAGCGGGCTTGCGCCGTCGATTTTGGCTGCTTCGTAGATCGAATATTCAATGTTCTGCATACCGGAGAGATAGAAGACCATGTTGTATCCGGTCCATCTCCAGATCAGGGCGATGATGATAACCGCACGGGCTGTCCACGCATTGGAGAACCACATGATCGGGTTCATGCCGAGGCCGCGGAGAACGGTGTTGATAAAACCGTCATTTGCAAACAGGGAACGGAAGATCATCGCGTAAGATACGAGAGATGTTGCGCACGGCAGGAAAATGCAGGTACGGAACAGTCCCTTAAAACGCAGATCTTTGTTGTTCAGCATGGAAGCAAACATCAGGCCGAGGATCAGCATGATCGGCACCTGAATAATCAGATAAAAGAAGGTGTTGCTTAAGGTCTGTTTAAAGGTCGGGTCTTTTAAAATACGGGCATAGTTTGCAAATCCGTTGAATTTTAGGTTGATGCCCATACCTGTCTGTAAAGACAGGATGAATGCCTGAATCATCGGATAAAAGCTCATCCATGCGATCAGGATCGTTGCCGGCATCAGGAAAGCCCAGCCGGTAAGATTCTGTTTTCTTTCCAAGTTCATTCCTTTTTTCTTCTGACTGCTCATGGAATCTTCCTTTCTTTTTTTACCTGGCGTGTGTTTGAAAAAATCTTTTTGCAGACAACATTTCATGTTCTCCTGCAGAAATCATTTTTCAAACACACACCGCATAGATACAGAACGGGCCTGCTTCTGTCTGTCCAGGAAGCAGACCCGTTTCTTATCGTCCTACTTTTTTATGTATTGCAGGATATCAGCCACCCATGTTGAACTCTACAGTTTCCTGTGCGGTCTGAAGTTCGCTGTCCATATCTGCTCCTGTCTGGATGATATTGGAAAGTGCGGTTCCGACAGCATCACGTGCATCGTAGTAGAATGCTCCAGTGATGTTGGATGGAGTCTTGGTTGCGAAATCAACGATCTTTGCGTAAACCGGGTCATCGCTGAAGAATGCAACTGGCTGTGCATATGCTTCGGAATCTCCTGCCGGTGCCCAGGTTGCCAGAGCGCCTTTTGCGATGATATCATCGTAAAGAGCTGTGCTGCCTGCGAAGGTAGATTTCATAAAGTCAATGGCAAGATCCTGTTTTTTGCAGTTGGAAGAAATTGCCCAGGAAGAACCACCGTTGTTGGAGTAGTTGGTTGCTCCGTCAACGCCGTCCAGTTTCGGCATATTGGTGATTGCCCATTTGCCGGACTGATCTTCATTTGCTGTGATGGAAGCCATGATCCAGCATCCGTTGATAACGCCTGCTGTAGTTCCGTTGTTGATGGATGCGATGTACTGATCCCAGTCAGTAACCTCTACAAGAGTGCCATCTTTTACCATCTGGCTGTAAATCTCAAGGATTGGTTTCAGTGCTTTGTTGTCTACGATGTTGACAGATCCATCTTCGTTGAAAAGGGACTCACCGCAGGACTGCAGCATTTCCATAACAAGGTCCGGAGATCCGGCCTGAGATGTCAGGATCGGCTGGCCTGTTTTCTCTTTGACAACTTTTGCTTTCTCCATAAAGTCATTCCAGGTGATATCTGTGAAATCATCTACGGTGAAGCCTGCCTGCTCCAGCATATCAGTACGCAGGCACTCGATAACGGCACCATTGTCGAACGGAATTCCGTAGTTCTTCCCATCCAGAGTAGAGTAAGCAACTTTTGCGGATGAGAATTCGCTGAAATCAATTCCGGAATCGGTCAGATCGGTGAAGATGTCCGGATAGTTGGTTGCATATTTCTGGAAGGAGTTATCCTGCATCAGGAAGATATCCGGCAGAGTGCTTAAGTCTCCTGCGGAAACTGCTGTGGTCAGACGGGTTTCAATGTCGTCGGACTGTACTTCGCTGACTTCTACTTTGAATCCTTCGTGATCCTGTGCATAAATTTCAGCTGCTTTCTTGATCGCGTAAACGTTGAAGTTCGGGTCCCAGGTCCATACGGTTAAGGTGTTGTCATCATCAGAGCTGCCCTCTACTACGTCGCTGCTCTCTGATTTTGCAGTGGTTTCACTTGCTGCTGATGCATCGTTTCCGCCGTTGCTGGAACTTGTTGTAGTTCCTCCGCTGGAACCACATGCAGCCAGTCCAAATACCATTGCTGATGCCATTACGATTGATACAATTTTTCTTTTCATATTGCACATCCTCCTTAAGATGTTATTTTACAGCCGGAACCTCCGCACTTTTTACAGCGCAGAAATTTTTTGGTTGTTTTGTACATTTTTTATGTTTTTATTCCCTCAACATGTACAAAGTATAACATATTTTCCCGTCGTTTGTGCGCATTTTTAACTCTATACTATGCATTTTCAACCATTTATATGCATTTTGACGGACATCACCATCCTTCCTGTGTTTTTATATCAAAATTCAACAATTTTCGTTCATAATGTTCCGGTGCACTTCGCCACTGCTGTGGAGATACACCAAGAATCCGGCGGAAATTACGGTTAAATGTAGAAATTGTTGTGAATCCGCTTCGCATTGCAATCTCATTTACAGAAATATTTGTTTTCCGCAGTTCCTTACATGCCGCCCGGATCCGGACCCAGTTAATGTACTCAACCGGCGTCATCCGCATGGATTCCTGAAAAATACGGCGCAGATGTGTTTCGCTGATATGACATACCTCTGCCAGCTCCTCAATTCGAAGAATCTCTTTATAATTTTCTCCAATATAATCCAGCGCAGGCAGAATCAGAGCGATACTGGCATCATCTACAATAGAATTCTTTTCCTGCTCCTCGTCCCTTTCATTCCATCTGGCAATCTGCATCAGAAGCGCTCTGGTCAGTCCTTTCACTTCCTCGAGATAAAATTCCCGTTTTTCACCCATGCATTTAATGATCAGTTTGATCATCTCCGCGACCTCCGGCCTTTCCTCATTTTTCACAAAATGGGCCTTCTGGTTAATACGCGCAATCAGCTTTTGTGCCATGCGCATATTGCCCTTATACAGCTCTGTAATAAATCCTTCCACATCCACAAACACCCATGCCCAGGAACATACACTGTTTTCTTTTGAGTTTGTTGTATGCGGAAAGTTTTTCGGCACCACCGTAAACATACCGCCATGATACGGCAGTTCCTCATCTTCCAAAACAATCGTTCCCTCACCGTAATAGCAGAAACCGATCTCCATCAGGTTATGAAAATGCAGATAATCAATCTGGTACCCATAATTCTGCAACCATTTTTCTCCCTGCAGCACCAGCACCGGGCATTTTTCCGGCACTTCGTAATAGCGGTATTCCATTCTGGGCTTTTTCTTTCTGCTCATATCCGTACCTGCTTATTCTACTTTTTTCTGAATCATCGCCAGAAACACGAGCGGTTCTTCCCCTGCGCAGGAAACCGCATGGCCGCTGCCGTCCTCGCAGAACGTCGTCATGCCCGCCTGCACCGGGTAGGTTTTGTCGTTATCCTGATACATACCCGCACCGGACAGGATGTGATACGCTTCTGTCTCCCCATGATGCTCATGATACGGAAGCTCATCACCCGGTAAAATCGTTACTTTTGCAAAGAGTGTCACCTTTCCGGAAAGGCGTTCGCCCTCCAGCAATTTTTCTGTTGTGTGTCTGTCTGCCATTGTTCATGTCCTCGTTTTCGTAATCTTTTTTTGTTTTCCCTGTCTCCATCCTACACCAAATAGCGTAAGATTCGATCTTCTCTGTGTTTTTATTATATTCTCTGCTTCACCGGAAGACAATGAGATTCACCAAAAACGAGCAACTTTTTTCCGTCAGCCTACAATCTTTCCTCTGTCAATCTCCACCGTCGTATCGCACAGTGCTGCAATGTCTTCCCGGTTGTGGCTGGCAAGAAGAATGGTTTTTCCTTCGTCTTTCAGTTTCAAAAACAGCTGCCGCATCTCCTGCACGCCCTGGTTGTCGAGACCGTTCATCGGTTCATCCAGAATCAGAAGGGAAGGTTCCTCCATAATCGCCTGTGCAATACCGAGACGCTGGCGCATGCCGAGCGAATACTTGCCGACATGCTTTTTCGCTTCCGGATCCAGTCCGACTTTTCGGATGGCCGCATCGATCTCCTTTTTTCCGATCTTCCTGCGGATGCCGGCGAGAAACTGCAGATTCTGTCTGGCACTGTAGCCCGGAAGAAAGCCCGGTGTCTCGATGATGGCGCCAATACTCTCCGGCGCTTCGATCTCTTTCCCAATCTGTTTTCCATCCACAAAAACCGCGCCATCGTCCACCCGGAGAAATCCGCAGATGCATTTGAACAGAACCGTCTTGCCGCTTCCGTTTCTTCCGATCATTCCGTGAATTTTTCCTTTTTCGAAGCTCAGGCTGATCCCGTCCAACGCCGCGTAGCTGCCAAACTTTTTTGTCACGTTTTCTATTCTTATCTTTTCTTCCATTCTTTCAGATTTCCTCCACAAAGTTCAGATCCTTTTTCCGGATCCCGAGATACGAAAGGATCGTGCATGCGCCGATGACAATCGCAAAGACACTGTAAACATATGCCATCGACGGCCCGTTTCCATACCCCTGCCACTTGTAGCTTGCAATATTCATCCAAAGCGGCGGCGCGCAGTAATAGCCGATTGTGATGCTGGAAAATTTGCTGAGCAGAAGCGCAGTGAGTGCGATGCCGCAGTTGATGACGATTCCAAATCCCCTGTGTACCAGAAAATTTCCGGCATAACTCACAACGCCTGTCATAACCGACAGGCACCAGATCGCAAGCATTGTGAGCCCCATGGCCTCCTGCGGCGAAAATCTCGAAAGGATCAGGTAATCCAACGGTTCCTGGTCAAAGGTATATGCCGCATTCGTCTGAGCCAGCGTACTGATCACCTTCCCCCATCCGGTTTCCCACCCTACATTCGGAAACACAAGCAGTACCGGAATCATACTTAAGCATATGGTGTAAAAAAAGGAAACAACCACAATGTACAGCATGTTTCCCCAAAACCAGCTTTTCCGCCCGGCCCGCAGAATCTGCCACCCGCTGTTCGGTTCCAGAAACGGAGCATCACAGAAAAGCAGCAGAGCCCCAAGAACGATGATAATCTGGTCTCCATTATATCTGGTCATAAACGGCAGCATCCAAAAAGTCACATCAACTCCGGTCTGCTCGCAGAAGCCTCGAATACCCACCGTCATTACATGAAAAAGGATCGCAATCCACAACAGCGCAACATAAAACCGTGGTGTTGTGAATGTTTTCCGCAAACGTATCTGACATACCCGAAGGCTCATCCGTATTCTATCCATTCTGCTCCCTCCTCTTTACCACTCGCACGAAAATTACACCTTCCATTCCTGTCAGAATAAGGAAATAACCAGCTATCACAAAAAAATCCTTAAAATTCCGGATACTTCCCCCATGGAGCTGGTACCATCTCATCTGGCCCGGCAGCTGCAGCGCTTCTGCTACAAGCTGGCTTGCATAATAAAAAAGAGCCGGTGTGCTGACCAGCACAAACAGATTTTTTATTTTTCCCGATATCATAAGCGCAAAAACTGCCATAAATGCATACTTGACAGCCTCAACTCCAAATCTTGCGGCAAGGTAAAACGGCAGAACGAGTCCATTTCCATAGCTTAAACTGCCTGTTAATGTTTCAAGCTCTTCTTTTTTTATCCACGGTATTTTTAATGCCAAAACGCCATAAACAACTGCCATTCCCAGAAAAATACTGATCACAGAACCGAAAAAGGCAACCACCAGATGCGACCAGCAATATGCTGTTCTCCCTATGCGTGTCTCAATGCATCTAAGATAGCCATTTCTGCTGTCTTCCCAATAGCTCAGCGCAAACGGCAGCACAGCCAGCACAGAAAGCACTTCAAAAAATGCCCCCACACCATGACTGCTGACAACCAGGTAATATACCGATGCATTCCACCGGCTCTGCATTGCTTCCTGACTGATGTTCAACACGGTAACCAGCATCGCACCTGCGATGGCAAAATAAAATTTTCCTGATAAAAACATTCTTTTAAAATCCATTTTTATCATTCGAAAAAATTTCATGAAAGATCACCTTCTTGTCCTTCCGCAACAATCTCTTATCCTCTTCGTCTTTTAAAAAGATGTGACCCGCTTAGCCCGGAGTCACATCTTCCGCAAAACAATTTATTCTTTGAGTAACTCGTAAATCTCAGACAAACTCACCCTGCAATTTCCCGTCCATCCAGTGCATTGATGTAAACATACTGTTCGATCTCATCTTCTATAAATCGAAACTGCCACGCAGGAATCATATCACACATCCAATGCCCTGTTTCATTTCTTCCCGTTGTCATCGGGTAATAAATCAGTTTCATCTGATTCAGCGTAATCGGCTCTGCAATTGCCAAATCATACTTATTTCTCAGCGTTTCCAAAATAATATCTTTTTCCGCAAGAGATACCGGTTCCTTTTCCCGAATAGCATAGTGATTAACTGCTTGAAGATATTGAATTCCGCCCTCCGTTATAACAGCCTGTATTTTAGATGACGGAATATAAAGATCATCCTGCCGGTTAATTTCATTGCATAATACAGGAACCCCATTCAGATAACCCTGAAAAAACAACAGGAAACAATCATCTGCTTTTGACCACTCATATTTCTGAATCTTCTGAGGCTTTAGCAATTCTCCATTCTCGATTGCCTGTTCCATTAATTCCTGCTGTTTTTCCATCTGTTCATACGAAAAACTGTATTTACTGGTCAATTCAACTTTTTCCCAGTCTCCAATCCATCTAACAAACTCTTTTCCTTCCTCTATCAGCTTTTCTTCGTCTTCCAATGAAATTTCCTGCTCATTGTCTCTGACCAAAATCCCTTCACCATAGGCTGATGTAATATATTCAACAGGTAAATTATAATAAACTTTTTTTCCTTCTTCCGTTTCCACTCCTAATATATTGCTGACAGACACCGTTCCATTTTGATTTTTTAATTGTTCGCCAAGTATTCCCTCATACGAATAACAAACGTCCGGCTCTCCTGTGTCTCCTTTTCTTGTTTCCAATCCACTTTCCGGAATTTTCCCAAGTATTTTATTGAACACACTTTCTCCTTGAAATCCATCCACTTCTATCACACATTTTTCAAACTCATTCCATTTTTTGTCCGGCATGTCAACAATCGCATCAATTTTGGCCTGACTGCCAAGCTGAAAACGGATGTGCTCACCATTGCTTAATTCCTGATCATTTTCAGGTGTCACATTTGTTTCCGTTTCATCATTGCTGATAGAACTATTCCGTTCTTCTCCATTTTCCTGTTTTTCTACCTGCTGCAAATTTTCTGACTCATTTCCCATATTCTGACAACCTGTAAAGAACAGTAATATTACCATAATTCCCAATACTTTCTTTCCCATATATCCCCTCTTTTCAAAATTTCGTTCTTTCTCTTCTGTTACTCGAAGCATAACGAAAATTTTCTCCATCGTCAACGGATCTGGGATATCATGCTCTATCTGGGATAATCGGTACAGATAGCAAAAAATATAAGACCTTGTTCTTTGAAATCCGCATTCTTTTTGCTTCCTTCATACAAACAAAGTCTTTTTTATTACGTTTTATCTTATTTTATCGGAAACACTGCCTCTGCGCAAAACAAATCTCCTGTCTCATAATACTTTAACGCGCCACCTACCTTTTGCATCGTCCGTTTTACACTTTTGTGCCCAATCCCGTGGCTGCTTGTATCTTTCTTCGTCGTATTCAAACTTGAATTTTCATTTAAAACAGATTTCTCTATTTTATTTTGAATCTCCAACCGAAGATATCCCATTTTTTCCTCTACAAAAATTATAATTTCTTTCTTCTCTGTAACTTTCCGCTCTGCTTCAATCGCATTATCCATGAGATTTCCAAACACAGAGCAAAACTCCAAATCATCAATTCCTTCCATTTTGCTCAAAATCGTACACTTCACATCTACTTTTTCACTTCTCGCAAGAGTAATTTTTGTATTAATCATAGAATCCACATAACTGTTTCCGGTCTGAATCAATGTCTGTACATCTTCAATTTTCTGATTAATTTTTTCCCATACCTTTACCATTTCCGACTGCGGCATGGTCTCCATTGCCTCTTGCAGAGGTAAAAGATAATTTTTCAAATCATGTTTAAATTCTCGTAATTCTTCATTACTTCTCTTAATAATTTCCATACTTTCCTTTGAATATTTCTCTTTTTCTTTCATCAGTTCATATTCTAGCTTTGTCTGATTATCTTTGCTCATTTGCTGTACTACAAAGTACATAATCAAGCACATCAGCCAGATACAGGACACGCACAGCAGCATTAATTTCTGTTCCTGCATCTGGATTCCCGGAAAATCTCTGGACAAGGTAATCAATTTCTTTCCCGCAACGGTTGAAAATACAAGACTGCATCCTATAACAATCCACTGCCAATTCACCAGATTTTTTCTTTCAAAAAGAAGGCCGTTTAAAATTTTGCCCACAAAAAAATATAAGATTTTCGTCAAAAGAACAGTAGCAATTCTCGCGATATCCTGTTGTTGAATAAAAGATGCTACACTCTCTTGTAGAAGTAAACTGCATCCAAAAAGAACTGCTGTATTCACAAACGTCGTTAATTCCCTCGCAACTACTGCAGCAATGATTTTTCGAAGAATACTGCCCCGCGTACTCACTGCCAGATATCCAAACAGCCAGAGCAATGTAAGCCATAATTCCCATCGATCATAAATCGCCGGATACTTTTCCAGCGCCGGAAAAATCATTCCGACCAGCACCGCGAACAACCATAAAAATTTCCCCCGTTTTCCTTTCGGCCGCTGCTGCATGAAATCCATACAAAACCCCAGCAGAAGCATATTTTCCAAAACAGAAATCGTAAGTTCAAAAACCTTCCAAAATGTTGCACTCATTCCATCACCACTCCCATAATTT
>OLGD01002842.1_pt1 | contig 18248 bp, 19 predicted proteins | sample 1605311 | NCBI WGS metagenome assembly OLGD01 (sample SAMEA3888917, study PRJEB22519) | human gut metagenome | biome: human gut; feature: human-associated habitat; material: faeces | place: Denmark | collected 2010
CTTTCTCTCTTCTTTCCTGTACTACACTTGCTTCTTCAATTCCTTCAATGAACTTGACAAAAAGTTCCCCGGAGCGTGCCCCGTTTCCTCTTTTGCGGTTGCAAAGTTAATTCATTTTCCTACTCCGCTCCAAATTTTTTTCCCACTTTTTTATGCTGTATAACATGAAAATTATACAATAGACTTATTTTCAACTAAGTATATGTAAAAAAAATTTCTCGAATAGATGCTTTCAAACAAATTATTCCGGACTCTTAAATGGAGCTATGCAGTCCACATAATAAACTCAGAGAATAAAAACAGCTGTAAAATTATCTTTTTACCTTTATTTTCTTACCAGACAAATCTTCTATTTCTGCATTAACACTTAACCGGAAGCGATCGCAACTATCAAATCCATGAACCTTCTTCGGTGTTTCCCCTACAAAGCAGGAACTTTGCAACGATGAATAATGTGCACAATTCCTACATATCAATTTCCCTTTATGAACAAATGTCTGTTCTTTTTTCCCATATCGATCTTTCACTCCAAAAGAAACATAATTGCCCAGCCCCAATCCATGATGGACAATCTCGATAATACCTACCACCAAAAGACAACACAATAGCAGTACAAACAAGCCGATGATATTGGTGAACATATAAATCATTCCTACAATACCTACAAAATAAACCATCGACCACAATAGTCCTGCCCGCAGACTACCCCGCTGGACGAAACTCTTAACCATCAAGAATATTTGGAGACCCTGTAAGACCAACAGCAACCCCAATGAGAGAGCCATACCGGGTTGCCAAAACAATCGCGACGCCATATATCCCAAGAGGCACAAGGGCATAGAATATACACCTATCCGCCGACCACCAGACCCGATGGAATGTACAAGCTGAATGTCGTCAAGAGTAGCGGTGAACGAGGTCCACTGATTGATACATATAAGCGCTACCAGAATATACAATATGAGATATACGAACATTCCCAACGCTCCATATCCGGCATATCCGTAAAACCAAAGCGCCTGATCGCCATGCCCCGCCATATAGACCACTTCTATTATGCTCAATGACAAAAACACCACGATGTTCAGTTTGTACCGCCACCCTTCCAACCAATTACCTCTTACCCGGTGGACCCATAACAAGAAGCACGACAAAATGAAAATCGCCCATACAAAAGTCATCGCGACATTGGCGTTAACAATCCACGTCCACCTCTCTCCATACAACGGCAGAGGCAAAATATTTTTCAAGAAGGATAGATTTTCATCTTTTTCGGCTAAATTCCCCGCCTCAACTTCTTCGAGATAATTGGCATTCACATACGCCACCTTACCATTAAAGTTGATTTTCGCCCAAGCATCTTCAACCGACTCCGCTATGACAGTGTCGCTTTTTGTAATAGTTCCAATTTTTTCACTTTGTACAGACGGCTGCTCACGGACATTCAAATTCGAGACACTAACGGCACGATACGAGACAACCTCTGCCGAACAAACCGCACACATAAAAGAAGAGAGAATGAAGCCAAACAAAACTGTTTGAATACGAGTAATCGTTTTCATGGAGAGTAATTATAAGATTTACAATCCGATTATGATATCACTTGCAAATATAATCTTTTCCTACAAAGGTCCAACGACTCTCTTCACATTATTTTCTTCATTCTCCCCAAACCTCTTCCAGACACTTTCTACAAGAGGAATTACCCGATTGAGATTTATCTCTCTTTCAACTAAGAAGCTGTTTTAAATTTATTGAGAAATAATATTATCATTGCAAACAGGTATGTTCCGGCCATATTGAGCCCCTGTCTCGCATCTTGAATCCCTTGATTTTTGTCAATAGCCCGCTATTGACTGCATATCTCGGACTCCAATCTACTTCAACATAGGTCTCAATCTGTCTCGGAATAAATTTAAAACAGCTTCTAAATCGTTTCACACGGCAACCCAAAGGCTTCGGCAACTGCCGGATAAATGATTTTGCCATCGACAATATTCAGTCCTTTATACAATGCCTCATCTTCGGAACAAGCTTTTTGCCAACCTTTATTGGCTAATTGAACCACATAAGGAAGTGTGGCATTTGTCAAAGCCAATGTCGAAGTCGCAGAAACAGCACCGGGAATATTGGCTACACAATAGTGTATTATACCATCGACTTCGTAAACCGGTTCGGAGTGAGTCGTCGGACGAGAAGTCTCGAAACAGCCACCCTGATCGATAGCCACATCGACCAATACAGAACCCTTTTCCATCGTGGACAGCATATCTCTCGTAATCAAATGAGGGGCTTTCGCACCTGGAATCAATACAGCTCCAACTACCAAATCGGTCGTAGGAAGCTCTGCACGAATATTAAATTCAGAAGAATATAACGTTTTAATATTAGCCGGTTTTATTTCATCAATATGCCTTAAACGCGACAATGAAAGGTCTGTGATTGTCACGTCAGCTCCCATTCCGGCGGCAATGCGAGCTGCCGAATACCCCACAACCCCTGCGCCAATAACCAACACTTTTGCGGGTTTTACTCCCGGAACACCACCCATCAATTTTCCTTTTCCACCTTGCGGGCGTTCTAAAAAACGCGCACCCTCCTGCGTTGCCATTCGTCCTGCCACTTCCGACATAGGAATCAACAAAGGCAGGCTGTGATCTTTCAACTCTACCGTTTCATAGGCCAAACACGTGGCTCCACTCGACATCATGGCCTCCGTTAATCTTCTATCCGAAGCAAAATGGAAATAGGTAAACAACAATTGGCCTTTACGGATAAGCGGATATTCAGGAGCAATAGGCTCTTTTACCTTTACAATCATTTCAGAGATAGCGTACACGTCTTCAATAGTCGCCAATATTTTTGCTCCGACTCGTTCGTATGAACTATCCGGAAAACCACTATTCTCTCCGGCTCCTTTCTGGACATACACCGTATGCCCATGTTTCACCAACTCATTCACTCCTGCCGGAGTCATGCCTACTCGGTTTTCATTGTTCTTGATTTCTTTTGGAATTCCTACAATCATAGCCTATAAGTATTAAGATTAGATTAAATTCGGTTGAAAGATAAGAAAATTATTTTTTACTTTATTACATCAACATTCATTTTTTTCGACAAAAAACGGGGAGGTTCTGATTCATCAGAGCCTCCCCCTCTAAATATCTATACAGTAATGTATTTAATTCTTCTTGACCAACAAAACCGAAGGCACAGCCCGCTCTCCTTCGTGGTCGTATATTCCATTATCGCAAGGATAATTAATAACACCATATCCTTGTATATACAGCGTGGAAGAACCGCCACCATCTAAATTAAGAGCATCGGTCGCCCCCATTTGCCGAGCAAATGTCCGCAAATCATACAGATTCACTCCTTTCGCACCATCTAACCTCCCATCAAAAACTATCAACAGCACCTTATTATCATCGGTAGTAGCCACGCAGGTGCGAGGATGCGTATCGGTAGTGAAAGTATTGCTCCACATAGCGACATCACGACCGTCGTCCAACATCAAAGGCCCCGACACAACAACTTGCTGATAATTTCCACCCTGAGTAGCTTCCTCCGTCGAACTCCACTTTTTTATTTCTACAACATCTCCCGTCGCACAAAAAGCGCCCGTCGCACGTGTGGAAAATTCATTTGTCTGAGTAGCAGCCATCACTGTACCATTACATTTCAAAAAATGACGGCTGATCCCGGTAGAAGTATTGAAATATGTTCCATTTACAGCGGCCAATGCGTTAGCAGCCAATGCCCGATCGCTAGTCGTCTTTTTTAGCGAACCTGCCTCATAAGACACCAAAAAGGAAACATCGGCTTTATTCAAATCGATTTCCAGCATGCTTATCGTTTGAGGATAATCGAATAGTAACGGAACTTGGGCCGTTTTACTAATTATTCCTGTCTGAATTTCCCGTTCCTGCCATTGTATTCCGGCAATAGCAATTGAATCGGCTTGATTTCCGCCCGATGGCCTTTGCGGAACCGACGAACTACCATCATCTTTCCCACACGAAGACATACCCGCAATCATCGACACAACCATTACGGGCAAAAACAACTTACTCCATTTCATCTTCCTTGAACTATTGAAGAAACCGTGTGAATATCAAAAATTAAATTTTTCGAGTTTCATCTCGGAAAGCTCTTTCATCTTTCCTACATACGAAACGAAATGAGCTGTCTGTTCATGAATCGACAATGCATCGGCATCTTTCCATGTCTCGCAAATCATCAATACATCGGGACGTGTACTGCTCTCAAAAATATCATATGCTACACAACCCGGCTCCTTCAATGAGCATTCTGTCAATTTTCTCGCTATATCAAGAACCTTATCTCGACAAGATTTCTCTACCTGAATAAAAACATTCAATCTAATCATAACTTTTCAATTTATTCGATACCAGTTTTGAACTGGTAAAAGTAATATATTCTCCTCATAAAAGAGATTGCGAAAAACAAATATAACTAAACAAATTCCTCAATCTCTAATAAACGAAGAGCCGCCTCTGCAACAGATACGGCTCTTCCATCTACTATATTTTAATTCTATTAGAATGGCAAATCATCGGTAGGAGAAGGCGCCAAATCGGGAGCTGCCGGAGCCGGTGGGAACGGAGCTATATCGTTGGGCATCGGAGGCATATCGGGAACACCCTGAGCAACAGGAGCTGACTTTTCTATCTTCCAAGCTCTCACATCGGTGTACCAACGACCATTAAACTCCCTACTTTCAAGATCAAAGCTAACCACGACATCTTCGCCGATAGCGGCAGGATATTGATCTACTTTATCACCGAAAAGATTGAAACAAACTTTTCGAGGATATTGCTCTTCTGTTTCCAAAACATACTCTTGCTTTTTCCACGGATTGCCTGCTTTCGAAACACCCTCCTGCAAAGGCAACACATGGATTATTCTTCCTTTAATTTCCATATTCAATTTACAAACTGTGTAATTATTCGGCAACAAATATAGCAAAAGGTAAGGGGTAAGGCAAGATGAAAACAAGTTTTTTCACTCCGTTCTGCCCAAACTTCATTTTATATCGCAAAAGCAGCGAGACTTCCAATAAAAACATTTTCACTTTTTTATTTGTTATCTTACAAAAACCTTTCTCTATAACATTTATTAAAAAGGAGTTTTAACTAAACCCTCAATTTTATAACAAGTCACCTCTCTTGAAATCGGAAAAATCGCATTATCTTTGCAAACTGAGATTATATATTCAAACAAATGAAAGAAAAGCAATTACTTAAAACCATCGTAGAAGGCATTCAAGAAAAAAAAGGAAAGAAAATTACAACCGTAGATCTCTCAAAAATAGAATCGGCAGCCACCTCTCATTTTATTATTTGCGAAGGACAATCGACAACCCAAGTCATGGCGATTGCCGATAGTATAAGAGAATATGTATTACAAAATACAGGGATAAAACCTTTCGGATACGACGGATATCAAAACGGACAATGGATTGTTATCGACTACGGTAGCATATTGGCCCACATTTTTTTACCGGAATACCGAAATTATTATAAGCTCGAACAATTATGGAATGATGCCAAATTGGCAGAAATTCCCGATGTGGAATAATTTTTGATACATCAACAGCACATTATATCATCAAAATATGGGAAACAACAATATGTCTCCATTAGGACCTAAAAAGAAAGGTATTCGATTCAATTTGTATTGGATGTACTCGCTCATCGCTCTCGTTTTAATAGGACTTTACTACATGAATGACAACACGATGAGTAAAGAAGTGAATTGGACCGAATTCGAAAAAATCGCCAAAGAGGGCGGTATAACCAGACTGACCGTTTTCGCCAAAAAAGATTATGCCGAAGCCCAACTGAACGACAGTACAGCCAAAGCTGTCTTTAAAACTGACAAAATAAACGGGAAACCAGTAATATATACCAATATTCCTTCGGGAGACAGTTTTGCAAAAACTCTCGATACGTGGAAAAAGGAAGATGGTTTTAATGCAGAAGTCTATTACGAAAACAGTAGTGACCTAACTAACATATTATGGTCGGTAGGCCCATTCATATTACTCATTGTATTTTGGATTTATTTAGCCCGCCGAATGACCAATCAAGGCGGAGGAGGCAGCGGAGGAGTATTCAATGTAGGGAAAGCCAAAGCTCAACTTTTCGATAAAGACGGCGCTGTAAAAGTGACGTTCAATGACGTTGCCGGATTATCGGAAGCCAAACAAGAAGTCGAAGAAATCGTAGAGTTTCTAAAAAATCCCAATCGTTATACCGACTTAGGGGGCAAGATCCCCAAAGGCGCCTTATTGGTAGGTCCTCCGGGAACCGGAAAAACATTATTGGCAAAGGCCGTTGCCGGAGAAGCCAACGTCCCGTTTTTCTCTTTATCTGGTTCCGATTTCGTAGAAATGTTCGTCGGTGTGGGAGCCTCTCGTGTTCGCGATCTTTTCAGACAAGCCAAAGAGAAAGCTCCGTGTATCGTCTTTATCGATGAAATCGATGCTGTGGGGCGTGCTCGTGGGAAAAATCCGAATATGGGTTCTAACGACGAACGAGAAAATACATTAAATCAGTTGCTAACCGAAATGGACGGATTCGGCTCGAACAGCGGAGTTATCATTTTGGCTGCTACCAACCGAGCCGACATATTGGATAAAGCATTGCTGCGCGCCGGACGATTCGACCGTCAAATCTACGTAGAACTGCCCGAATTGAACGACCGGAAAGAAATATTTAAAGTCCATTTAAGGAATGTAAAAATAGACGATTCTGTCGATGTAGACCTTCTGGCTCGACAAACCCCCGGCTTTTCGGGCGCAGATATAGCCAATGTCTGCAATGAGGCCGCCCTCATCGCCGCCCGAAAAAACAAAAAAAGCGTTCAACGGCAAGACTTCATGGATGCTGTCGATCGTATCGTCGGCGGTCTGGAAAAACGATCTAAGATTACAACCCAAGAGGAGAAACGCTCCATTGCCATACACGAAGCCGGGCATGCTTCTATCAGCTGGTTATTGAGATATGCCAACCCCCTCATCAAAGTAACGATCGTTCCTCGCGGACGTGCATTGGGAGCTGCATGGTATCTCCCCGAAGAACGACAAATCACGACTCGCGAGCAGATGCTCGACGAAATGTGCGCCACATTAGGAGGTCGTGCAGCAGAAGAAGTATTTCTCGGACGAATCTCAACCGGTGCTTCCAACGATTTGGAAAGGGTTACCAAACAGGCTTATGCTATGGTCGTTTATTTCGGTATGAGCGAAAAATTACCGAATCTTTCTTATTATGATTCCACAGGGCAAGAATATGGATTTACCAAACCGTATAGCGAAGACACGGCTAAACTCATCGATGAAGAAGTAAGCAAAATCGTAAGCGAACAATACGAAAGGGCTAAAAAAATTCTAAAAGAGAATGCCGACAAACACGCCCAACTGGCAGAAGTATTGATCTCCCGTGAAGTTATTTTCTCGGAAGATGTCGAACATATCTTTGGAAAACGTCCGTGGGTATCTCGCTCCGAAGAAATCTTGCAGGACGAAGAATCGGCAAAACAAGAAGGAGAAAAAGCCGAGAAAGAAACCCAAGAAAAAGACCTCTCGACAGGAAACGACAATACCCATGAAAGGGAAAACAAAACGGAGGAAAAACCAGAGAAAGATTCGGAGAATACATAGTTTTCACCAACTCCCCCTATATAAGAAAAGAGGTATCGACTTGTCGATATCTCTTTTTTATGTCGCATCACCAAAAAAGAGCCCTAAATAAACGTAAGTTTTTTCAGAGAATAGTTATATTTGTCAGCGATTTATCAAAACAAAAAAATCGTGAAAAATTTATTGACCCGAACTTTAACCGGTATCCTTTTTATCGTTATCATCACAACGGCCGTTCTATCAGGAGCTTATACATTTCTCTTTATATTCGGTATCATCTCGCTCCTCGGATATATCGAATTTATAAACCTGACTCAATTTGGCAGAAAGTTCGATAAGATATTACTCATGCTCGACATGGCAGGAGCCTGTGCCCTATTTCTAGCTGTATTTTCTTTCTCTGGACAATTACCATATAACTTCCAAAAGGCTTCTATCCTCACTTACGTTATTTACCTCATCGCACGTCCAGTCACGCAACTCTATTCGACACCCGAAAAATCGCCCATAACCAGTTGGGCATATAGCATTTTAGGTCAAATTTATGTTGTACTGCCTCTGGCCCTATTAGGAGTTTGGGGATACAAAAGCGACTATCAACTATTCATGAATACCGAATATTTGCTGATGGCTCTTTTTGTATTCGTATGGACAAACGATACCGGTGCGTATATCGTAGGTTGTACGTTAGGTAAACATCGACTGTTCGAGCGCATATCGCCAAAGAAGTCATGGGAAGGATTTTTCGGAGGTTTGGCATTCTGTATCATACTCGCTTCTTTGGCAAACTACATCATACCGGGTATGCTTTCGACAGCCCAATGGATAGGTATGGGAATCTTAACCTCCATATTTTCCACTTGGGGAGATTTATGCGAGTCCTTACTCAAACGTACGGCAGGAGTAAAAGATTCCGGGAAAATATTGCCGGGGCACGGAGGTATTCTCGATCGCTTCGACAGCGAATTGATAGCCTCGCCCGTTATATTCATATATCTGACTTTCGTTTTATAACCCCGATGCTTGCATCGACTTCTTTTTTACATTAAATTTGTAATTATTCAAATATCCGCCTATGAACGACCAACGTTATAATCTGCGAGGCGTATCGGCTTCAAAAGAAGATGTACATAACGCCATAAAAAATATAGATAAAGGAATTTTCCCAAAAGCGTTTTGCAAAATTATACCCGACATACTCGGAGGAGACCCCGAATATTGCAACATCATGCACGCAGATGGAGCAGGGACCAAATCGTCATTAGCTTACATGTATTGGAAGGAAACTGGCGACCTCGGTGTATGGAGAGGCATAGCGCAAGATGCCCTCATCATGAACATAGACGATCTGCTCTGCGTAGGCGCGACCGACAATATACTCGTGTCCTCGACGATCGGACGAAATAAACTATTGGTCCCCGGAGAAGTCATTTCGGCAATCATAAACGGGACAGAAGAACTCCTCGCCGAATTGCGGGACCTCGGAGTAAACGCATATAGCACCGGAGGTGAAACGGCCGATGTCGGAGATTTGGTTCGAACGATCATAGTCGATAGCACTGTCACTTGTCGCATGAAACGGAAAGATGTCATATCGAATGGCAATATCCGGCCGGGCGATGTCATAGTAGGATTATCGTCCTATGGACAAGCCTCGTATGAAAAAAGCTATAACGGAGGCATGGGCAGCAATGGTTTGACATCGGCACGACACGATGTATTCGGGAAATATCTCGCGACCAAATACCCCGAAAGCTATGACAATGCAGTTCCTGACGAATTGGTATACTCAGGGACATTGAAACTTACAGACAAAATAGCCGAATTAGGAATAGATGCCGGTAAACTGGTATTGTCACCTACACGAACATACGCCCCTGTCATAAAAAAATTGCTCGACGAGATGCGGTCGCAGATACACGGTATGGTACACTGTTCGGGTGGAGCTCAAACCAAAATCATGCATTTCGTAGAGAAGATGAGAGTTATCAAGAACAACCTCTTTCCGGTTCCGCCTTTGTTCAATATCATACAGGAACAATCGGGAACCGACTGGCATGAAATGTACAAAGTATTCAACATGGGGCATCGCATGGAAATCTATGTAGACTCATCGAATGCTCAAAAAGTTATCGAGATCAGTCATTCATTCGGTATCGACGCTCAAATTGTAGGATATACCGAAGCGTCCGATCGCAACGAGCTAATCATCGAATCGGACAAAGGACGATTTGAATATAGATAAATTCCGTTTCACACTTTAACTAAAACAACTATGTTAATTATAGGAATAGCCGGCGGAACCGGTTCGGGAAAAACCACCGTTGTACGAAAAATTATCGAAAGCCTACCCGCCGGACAAACTGCCGTTATTCCACAAGATTCCTATTATTGGGATAGCAGTCATATACCCGTAGAAGAAAGACAAAATATCAATTTCGACGAACCGGCTGCCATCGACTTCAATTTACTGGTAAAACATTTGAAAGAACTGAAAGCGGGACACTCCATCGAACAGCCCATATATTCGTTCCTGACATGTACCCGCTCCAACGAGACAATAACCGTCGAGCCCCGCGATATAGTCATCGTCGAAGGTATTCTTATTCTTTGCAATGAAGAACTCCGAAACATGATGGATATGAAAGTATTCGTCGATGCAGATGCCGACGACCGACTTATCAGAGTCATCAATCGGGATATTATCGAACGAGGACGTACGGTCGAAATGGTTATCGAACGCTACGAACGGGTTTTGAAACCGATGCATCTGCAACATATCGAACCTACAAAACGATATGCCGACATCATTATCCCCCAAGGCGGACACAACTCGGTGGCCATAGAAATCATGACCAATTTTATTTCCCACAAACTTAAAGGTTAGAAATCATGCGGAGGGCAATATCCTATTGGATATATATACTCTTCGTGCTGATTTTCGTCTCGGCTTGTGGAGGAAACAAACAGCACTCGTCGGAAAATGTCTTGAACGATTTCGATTCTATCTGCCAGCGTGGAGAATTACGTGTCTTGACATTGTATAGCTCCACGTCCTACTTTATTTATCGTGGAGAAGAAATGGGATACGAATACGAGCGTATCAAACAATTCGCAGATCACCACAACCTAAAAACGAAAGTCATCGTCGCCGACAACATCAAGCGCCTCACCGAAATGTTACAAAAAGGCGAGGGTGATATTATAGCTTATGAAATGCCCATTATCGGCGATGCCAAGAATGAATGGTTATATTGCGGAGCGGAAAACATCACTCACCAAGTGCTGATTCAACTTCGAAAACCTAAAAACGAAATGGTTAACGACGTTGTCGATTTAATCGGGAAAGATATTTATGTCGAAGCAGGATCTAAATACGAAGACCGAATCAAAAACCTCAACGATGAACTCGGCGGCGGGATACATATACATCATATCGACAAAGATACAGTCGTTACCGAGGAACTTATAGAAATGGTCTCTACGGGAGAGATACCTTACACTTTGGCCGATAATAACCTCGCGCAATTGAATCGTACCTACTATAACAACATAGACATTCATCTGAAAGTCAGTTTCCCGCAAAGAGCTTCATGGGCGGTAAACAAACACTCCAAATCCCTCGCTCATGCTATAAACCAATGGGTAAAGGAAAACCACAAATCAGACTCTTACCGAAGTATTTCCCGCCGATATTTCGAACTGAGTAAAACTTTACCGGCATCGGCCGTACTATCCATACCCAAAGGACAAATATCTATCTACGACCCTCTTTTTAAAAAATATGCCAAGCAAATAGATTGGGACTGGCGCATACTTGCCGCCCAAGCCTATAACGAATCCCATTTCGATACTTTGGCGGTATCATGGGCCGGAGCGAGAGGGCTTATGCAACTGATGCCTCGTACGGCTCAGGCATTCGGTGTTTCCATGAACGAAATAACCAATCCCGAAAAAAATATCGGTGCGGCTGTAAAAAGTATCCAATCTCTCAATAAGAGTCTTGCTGATATCGAAGATAAAAATGAACGCATAAAATTTATATTGGCGGCTTACAATGGAGGGCTCGGACATATACTCGACGCTATGGCTCTCGCTAAGAAATATGGGAAAAATCCCCATGTATGGGATAAAAACGTGAGTGAATTCGTTTTACTTAAAAGCAACCCTGAATATTTCAATGACGAAGTTTGTAAATTTGGCTATTTCAAAGGCAGACAAACCGTAGCCTATGTCCATGAAGTTTTACGCTATTACAAAATATACCAAGAAAAAATTCCTTTATAAAAATCACATTCTCCAAAAAATTCGTATATTTGTATAAATAGAATACAAAAGTAAGCTATATCCCGACATAATCAATAGGAACATTTGTTTTCATTCTTGTATTATTTTGTACATAAACATATTACTAACTTAAAAATTGAAGTTATGAAAAAGAACAAATTAAACATGGTTGTTGCCATAGCGTTGTGTGTATCGCTGGGTCTTTCTTCTTGTATCGGATCATTTAAATTGACTAATAAAGTACTCGGCTGGAACGAAGGTGTAGGCAATAAATTCGTAAACGAACTTGTATTCATCGCATTCCACATTATCCCCGTATATGAATTGACAGTAGTTGCCGATATTCTTGTATTGAACTCCATCGAATTTTGGAGCGGTGAAAATCTTGTATCTCAATCGACAAAAGAAGTAAAAGGAGAAAATGGAGATACTTACTTAGTAACGACCGATGAAAACGGTTATACGATTACCAATCAAAAAGACAATACGACTATCGGGTTCGTGTTCGATAGCAATGACAACTCTTGGTCTGTTTCTGCCAATGGCGAAACGACGAAGTTTATGACATTCGTCGATGACAATCATGTAAAAATGCCGGGAGTCGATGGAAACGACATGATCATAGAACTCTCGCAAGCGGGTGTAATGGCTTATCAAGAAGCTGCACAGCACTTTAATTTCGCCATGAAATAATCATTAGACCATAACACAAAAAAGAGGGAAGCCGATTAATCGGCTTCCCTCTTTTTTGTTCGAATAAATGGAGAGATATTTTTCAAAATTCCCGTCTCTCCCTCAACACGTTATTCCAACGCAACTTTTTCCAAAATCAAAACCAAATGGTTCCAAAATTTCTCTACCGCCGGAATATGCATCTTCTCATCGGGCGAATGAACTCCCCGCAATGTAGGACCAAATGAAATCATATCGAGCTGAGGATATTTCGTTAAAAACAATCCACACTCCAATCCGGCATGAATAGCCTTGATAGCAGGTGTCTGTTGGTATAATTCTTGATAAGCCTCGACTGCAATATCTTTAATGCGAGAGTGCATATTGGGTTTCCAGCCCGGATACCCGTCGCCATGAGAAGGTTCAGCTCCGGCCAAACGGAACAGACACTCAACTTGATAAGCGATATCGTATTTCTCCGACTCTACCGAACTGCGCTGACTGGTTGCCACGACAATCTTACCCGGCTCGGTCATTTTAACAGATGCCAAATTGGTCGAAGTCTCCACCAAGCCCTCTATATCATGACTCATGGCTATTACTCCGTGAGGAGCTGCATAAAGAGCGCTTATCAAAGCACGTGCAACTTTATCCTCTATCATAAATTCGGGAGTATCGGCAGTCACCATGTCCACAGTCACATTGGGATCAACTCCGCTCAGTTCAGCAGCGACATCGGCAGCATAATGATTCAACTCGGCTCGAACAGCCTCTTTTTCCTCGGGGTTTACCGCGATAACAGCCATTGCCTCCCGCGGTATGGCATTGCGCAAATTACCACCGTCGATAGCACACAAATGCACTTCGTGACGTTGCATACACAACCATAAAAAACGAGCCAACAATTTATTGGCGTTTCCTCGACCCAAATGAATATCCCCGCCGGAGTGGCCTCCCAAAAGATTCTTTACCTCGACACGTAAATAAAATTTACCGGCGGGTAATGCTTCTTGCTTATATGTAAAAGCCGATGTCGTATCGATACCTCCGGCACAGCCGATAAAAATCTCGGCTTCATCTTCCGAATCGAGATTCAATAAATATTTGCCATCGATCATTCCGGACTCTAATCCGAAAGCTCCTGTCAAGCCCGTCTCCTCATCGACCGTAAACAGAGCTTGTATCCGTCCGTGCTTCAACTCTTTATCGGCAAGAACAGCCATAGCTGCCGCCATACCTATACCGTTATCGGCCCCTAATGTCGTTCCGCGAGCCTTCACCCATTCTCCATCTATATACGTTTCGATAGGATCTCGCTCAAAATCATGCTTCACATCTCCGTTTTTCTCACACACCATATCCATGTGAGCTTGCAATATTACCGTAGGAGCTCCTTCACAACCCGGAGTAGCTTCTTTGGTAATAACTACATTCCCGGTTTTATCAACCTTTACTTCAAGGTTCTGCTCCTTAGCGAAGTTCAATAAAAACTCACGAATACGTTCCTCCTTTTTCGAAGGGCGGGGAACCCCGGTTATCGCATCAAAATAGTGCCAAATTGATGTCGGTTTCAGCTCTTTTATGTCCATACTTTTTATATTTTAGTTGCAATTTGATCACTGCTAAACTTTCTGCATTCGAAGAAATTTATGTTAAAATTCACTCTTTTGCCGATTCTGTCGGCAAAATATTTCCATTCTTCGACCGAAATCACATTTTCCTTTCCTATCTTTGCAAAACAAAGATAATGTAAAAGCACAATCAATGAGTTTGTTTTTGCTATATATTGCTTATCTTTGTTTTACTATACAAATATAGTGAAAGGTAAGAGAAGGACAAAATGGACAAGTCCATTTTTCACTCCGAACCTCGGTCTATATTCGATAAAATCAAATATAGTCAAAATGTGGAATATTTTACTTTTTACCGTAGGGTTTGTTGCAGTGGCTGTCGTTCTTTTGGGAATAAGAGTTTTCTTCGTGAAAGGAGGTCGTTTCCCGAGTTCGCACATCAGCGACAACCGGCATTTACGAAATAAAGGAATCGTTTGTGCTGTATCGACCGATGCCCTAGAACGGAAAAAATGATCTGGTAAACGCAATATAAATTTTTAGACTGATAAATACGAATTATGAAAACATTCACCCTTGCAATCCGGATTACAACTGTGGTTGCCCTTTCTTTATTGATGGTACAATGCGGCAATAAACAGGCTGCTCCAAACCAATCCGTAAGCGATGACACTACTATTTCTTCTTACGGAGGCAAACTGCCTATCGCCTATATTAATGTAGATTCTTTGCTTTCAAAATACAACTATGCCAAAGATCTAAATGAAAAGATGATCAACAAGCAAGAAAACGCAAGAGCATCCATCAACGAAAAAGCGAGACAATTGAAGAAAGAACAAGACGATTTTCAACGTAAATATCAAAATAACGCTTTCCTCTCTCCCGAAAGAGCCCAACAAGAATATCAACGATTGGAAAAAAAGGCTGCCGACTTGCAAGAATATGCTCAAAGATTGGAAAACGAAAATATGCTGGAACAACAAAAAATGTTGATGCAAATGAACGACTCGATCAATCTCTTTATCAAAGAATATAATAAAGAAAAGAAATACGAGGCTATCTTCAATAATGCCAGCACGCTTTATATCAATCCTCAATATGACATAACCAACGAAGTGGTCGAACTATTGAATAAGCGATATACTTCTGCAAAGAAATAAAAATTAGGAATTAATCTTTTTTTACAAAACCTGTTACCGAAATGTAGCAGGTTTTATTCATATTATAAAATGAAAAACATCTTCCATCTCATTATTACAGCCGGATTAGTTTCCATGCTCCTTGTTTGTTGTCAACCCCTATACGGAAAACAAATGGTCGCCATCGGCAACAGCATCACAGCGCCCAAAGATTCATGGGCATGGATCACAGCCCAACATTTCGACATGGAACTAACCAACCTGGCCGTGTCGGGAGCCCAATGGACCGACTATCAAGGGACAACTGTCGATACGAATCCGAAACCCGTATACGACGGTGTACACACAAATAATGTCATATCCAATCAAGTATATCGGTTTTTACAACTGATAATACCCGAAGGTGAAATTATATCGGAAGCCGAAGGAGAAAAATTCCATACTTCCACCCCTGCTCCTTTGACCGGATTAAAAACTAAAAATTCTACATTCGACCCGACTATTGTCATTATATCCTGCGGAACGAACGACAGTTCTAACGGAAAGCCTATCGGAGATCCATCGGAACTGGACAAGCCCTACCAAGAGGCAGACAGAAAAACTTTATATGGAGCTATAAACTGGGCTGTCTCCATCATTCGTAAATACAGTCCCGATACCGAAATCGTATTGCTGACTCCGATCCAGCGTTCTTCTCATTCCCAAAAATTACCGATGTTTGTCGATGCTATCCTGCTTGCCGGAGAAAAACTGAACTGTCCGGCAATCAACATGTATGAAGAATCGGGTATTACAGAAGCCGTTGAAGCCAAAGAGCATAAATATCTTTATGACGGACTGCATCCCAACGCTCTCGGACAACAATTAATGGGAGAAGTCGTTATCAAGCACTTGACAGAGTTATATGAAAATAAACAGTAAATAGGCACTACTTCATAAACGCCCTTCGTCGACATAACTGAAATAACCATCTTCACCGACAATGATGTGGTCAAGAACCGAAATATCGAATAAAGCGGCAGCCGACTTTATTTTTTCGGTTACTTTATCATCGGCTTGACTGGGATTAAGATTATTCGAAGGGTGATTATGACACAAAATAACAGCCGATGCCAATTGCTGTAAAGCCGATCGCATAACTAATTTTACATCGACCACCGTCGCAGAAGTTCCCCCTTGACTAACTTTGATCGTATCTATCACCCGATTGGCCCGATTAAGCAGCAAGACCCAAAACTCTTCATGAGGCAAGTCTATCATCTGTCCCCTCAATAAATTATATACATCGGCACTGCCGCTTATCGAAGGTCGTCTGGGCAATTCTTCGTCGCGACGCCGCCGACCTATTTCAAGAGCAGCCATAATAGTAATAGCCTTAGCTTCTCCTATTCCCTTAAATGGCTTTACAAAATCGTCCATTCCGTATTTACCCAAGTTGTTCAAGCTGTTTCCAGCCGAATTGAGTATACGTTGGGAGAGTTCAACCGCTGTTTCATCGACATTGCCCGAACCTATCAAAATTGCTATAAGTTCGGCGTTACTCAACGCCCTGATACCGTGTAGCATCATCTTTTCACGAGGACGGTCCTCGATTGCCCATTCGGTAATTTTCAGTTTCTCTCTTTTCTTGTCCATTGCTATTTTCCTTTTCGCAAACGCACCTCTTCTGCCTCGTCCCTACCTCTGCCTAACAGAACTTTATAAAAAAACGCTTTCAGAAAACCCATGCCATATCCCCCCAACTGTATTATACTGGCGACTACCGACAAGGCTGCTATTTTCAACCGTTTGTTCACGCACCATGAAACTAAGAAAACAGCAAACAAATACATCGCTAACGGCAAGATAGCCGGCCACCAGAAAAAAGAGGCGACTATCATGGCCAACGTGCCTATGACAAAACATGCCGGAAACCAATGAACCAGTTTCAACGTATCAGGATAGAGTAAATAAAGGGAAATGCGCGACATGCCGAAGATATAAATCTGTCTGAAAAACAAACGCATACTAATTCTTCGTTTATGATAGACAAACGCATCGCGGATAAGAGATATATCGAACCCGGCCTGACGAATGCGGGTACTCATATCGATGTCTTCACTGAACATTTCTCTAAATCCCCCGACTCGATCATAAACCTCTCTCGAAAATCCCATATTGAATGTTCTCGGCGTAAATTTTTCAAGTTGAACTTTTCCGCCTCTGATTCCTCCTGTCGTCAGGAATGACGTCATCGAGTAATTTATTGCCTTCTGAACGTCACTGAACGAATCGTGAGCAGCATCGGGCCCGCCGAAACAATCGGTATAATGCCGATTCAATACTGCATTTAAAGCCTCGAAATAACCTTCCGGAATCACACAATCCGAATCAAAAAAAATGAAATAACTCCCCACGGCTCTTTCCAGCCCATAATTACGGGCTATACTTCGACCCTCGTTTTCTTTATAATAATAGTGTATATCCACTATACTAGCATATCTTTTCACGGCATCGGCACAACATACCGTCGAACCGTCTTCTACTATTATCACTTCAAAATCTTTATAGGTCTGTTTCGACAGACTTTCCAAAAGATCATTGACCTCGTCGGGACGATTATATACCGGAATTATGATCGAAAAATAAGGCATAACGACAATTATTCAGTTTGAGACAAATATAGAGAAAGGTGAGCGCAAAGGCAAACGGAAATCTCATTTCCGATTTGACTCTGCCGAACCGCATCCTATATTCTACAAATATAGTGAAAGTTGAGTGCAGAGACAAGAGGAAATCATATTTCCAGCTTGGCTATGCCGAAACAAATCCTACATTATACAAATATAGGTAAAGTCGAATGCATAAAAACAAACTTGTTTAAGAAGCTGTTTTAAATTTATTGAGAAATAATATTATCATTTCAAGCAGGTA
>OLGD01002856.1_pt1 | contig 18167 bp, 15 predicted proteins | sample 1605311 | NCBI WGS metagenome assembly OLGD01 (sample SAMEA3888917, study PRJEB22519) | human gut metagenome | biome: human gut; feature: human-associated habitat; material: faeces | place: Denmark | collected 2010
TGCCTAGACGGTCACACATGGACACATGTGTAAAGCCGTATGTCAGAAGAAGTTTAGTGATGGCAACACCTGCTGAGCCTGCACCGTTTACAACAACCTTGCAGTCCTCTTTCTTTTTGCCGGTCAGGCGCAGAGAGTTGATGATACCGGCGAGTACGACGATTGCAGTTCCGTGCTGGTCATCGTGGAATACAGGAATATCGAGCATCTCTTTAAGTCTCTCCTCAATCTCAAAGCAGCGCGGAGCAGAAATATCTTCTAAGTTAATTCCGCCAAAGCCCGGTGCGATATTTTTGACTGCAGCAATAATCTCCTCAGTGTCCTGAGTGTCGAGACAGATAGGAACAGCGTTTACGTTTCCAAACTCCTTGAAAAGTACGCATTTACCCTCCATGACAGGCATGGCAGCGTAAGGACCGATGTTTCCAAGACCAAGCACAGCACTTCCGTCTGACACTACGGCAACGGTATTTGCCTTCCAGGTGTATTTGTATGCAGCCTCCTTATCCTCGGCTATGACCTTACATGGCTCAGCAACACCTGGGGTGTATGCAATTGCAAGGTCCTCTCTCGAATTAACCTTTGATTTGGCGATGGTTTCGAGTTTTCCGTTCCACTCTTCGTGGCATTTCAGTGCTTTTTCTTTATTATCCATGGTAATTCTCCCTCTAAAAATTCTTTTGAATAATCATAACATTGCAGGTGATTTAAATCAAGTAACTATGCAGATAACCGATTATATAAAAATATGATAAAAAATAAGAAATCGCTTTATATTTTTAAAGAAATGATGTATAATCAATAATTAATAATTCAAAAGTCAATTCAGGCGTTATTTCCCAATAGCTACACAGATATATTTGTTAAATAATATTGTTTAGACGAATTGAATAAATACTGTTATCAAATTTAAGGAGAAGACGAAATGGAACAGATGAGAGAAAAATATGAAAGTTTGTCGGCATTTGTGCTTAAGGATCTGGCGAAGGCAAGAGGAATTAAGGGCGTTTCATCACTGAAAAAGGGACAGATTATTGAAAGAATGCTCGAGGAGGATGCAAAAGAGGCTGAGGAGGCTGAGAAAAACGGTACAGCCGAGGAGCGCGCCAACTCTTTTAAAGAGGATTATGCAGCACTCGACAGTGGAGAAGAGGCAGAAGGCATACTTGAGGTAATGCCGGAGGGCTTTGGATTTATCCGCTGTGATAATTATATGCCGGGAGATCATGATATCTATGTGGCACCTGCGCAGATACGCCGCTTCAATTTAAAGACAGGTGATATCATAAAGGGTAATATGAAGGTGAAGTCTGAGCGTGAGAAATTCCAGGCTCTTTTATACCTGACCACTGTCAACGGATATACACCGGATGTAGCACTGAAGCGTACAAGCTTTGAGGATCTTGTGCCTATATTCCCGAATGAGAGACTGCGTCTCGAGAGACCCGGAGCAAGTGTTGCGATGAGGGTTGTAGATCTCATCTCTCCAATAGGAAAGGGACAGCGAGGCATGATCGTTTCACAGCCTAAGGCCGGAAAGACCACATTACTTAAAGAGGTTGCAAAGTCTGTCACTGTAAACAATCCTGAGATGCATCTTATTATTCTCCTTATTGATGAGAGACCGGAGGAGGTTACAGATATCAAGGAGGCTATAGAGGGGGACAATGTCGAGGTAATCTACTCTACATTTGATGAACTTCCTGAGCATCACAAGAGAGTGTCAGAGATGGTAATAGAGAGAGCAAAGCGCCTTGTAGAGCATGGTAATGATGTCATGATACTCCTTGACAGCATAACAAGGCTTGCAAGAGCTTACAATGTGACAGTTCCACCATCAGGCCGTACACTTTCAGGAGGACTTGATCCTGTAGCGCTTCATATGCCAAAGAGATTTTTCGGAGCAGCACGTAATATGAGAAACGGCGGCAGTCTGACAATACTTGCAACAGCTCTTGTTGATACTGGAAGCAAGATGGATGATGTAGTATTTGAGGAGTTCAAGGGAACAGGAAACATGGAGCTTGTACTCGACAGAAAGCTTTCCGAGAAGAGAATCTTCCCTGCTATAGATATAGTAAAATCAGGAACAAGGCGTGAGGATCTGCTCCTTGATGAGGATGAGCAGGCAGCAGTCGATAATATGCGTAAAGCCTTCAACGGTATGCGCTCTGATGAGGCTGTTGAGAACGTACTCAACATGTTTGCACACACAAAGAGCAACAAGGAATTTGTTAATCTTGTAAAGAAAAACAGAATTTTATAAAAATGTCTTGCAATTGACAGATTCATGTGCTACAATAATTAAGCTGTTTATCGGGATGTAAACGGACGCAACGTGTCGCTCTTGCAGCAAGTATCATATGCGGATCGGGCATACGGGTATAAAGAGTGAAGCTAAAGAAATACGATAAGAATATAAAAGAGGTGAAAATCATGAGAGAAGGAATCCATCCAGATTATTATCAGGCAACTGTTACATGTAACTGTGGTAACACATTCGTAACAGGATCTACAAAGCCGGAGATCCACGTAGAGATTTGCTCAAAGTGCCATCCATTCTACACAGGTCAGCAGAAAGCTAACCAGGCTCGTGGACGTATTGAGCAGTTCAATAAGAAATATGGTATGAAATAGAATCATATAGTTACTTGAAAGGTTGAGGTTGCAATATACCTCAACCTTTTTTGGAATATAGAGAGGTTTTATGAAGTATTCAGGTATTGGCGGTCAGGCTGTCATGGAGGGCGTAATGATGCAGAACAAGGACACATACGCCGTAGCCGTGAGGAAGCCTGACCATGAAATAGATGTCAAGGTGTCAAAGCGTAAGAATTCAAAGACGCTTGATGCAATTAGAAAGATCCCTATTTTAAGAGGTGTGGTGAGCTTTGTCGATTCGCTTTATCTGGGCATGAGCACACTGATGTATTCAGCGTCATTTTTCGAGGACGAGGATGATGAAGGGACCTTGGCTTCAAAGAAAAAGGAAAAGGAAGAAGAACTCACAGCGGAAGAAAAGAAAAAAAGGGCTGCCAAAGAAAAGAAACAGGAAAATGCCATGCTTGGAGGTACAGTGGTACTGTCAATTGTCATAGCACTCGCGCTGTTTTTTGCATTGCCGTATTTCCTTTCAGGTTTTTTTAAAAAGGTGATAAGCTCCCAGATGCTCATAGCGTTCATAGAGGGCGTTATCAGACTGGCAATATTTCTGGGGTATATAGCAATTATATCGCTGACACCTGATATTAAGCGCACATTTATGTATCACGGCTCTGAGCATAAATGCATCAACTGCATAGAGCACGGACTGCCTCTTACAGTGGAAAATGTGAGAAAAAGCTCAAAGCATCACAAGCGCTGCGGTACAAGCTTTCTGCTTATAGTAATGCTCATAAGCATATTATTTTTCATGTTTATCCGTGTGGATTCAAAGCCGCTGCAGTTATTGTTACGACTTGTGCTTATTCCTGTAATCGCAGGGGTATCTTATGAGTTTATCAGACTTGCAGGCAGATATGACAATCCGGTTGTCAACATGCTTAGTGTACCGGGGCTTTTAATGCAGCGAATGACCACAAAGGAGCCGGATGATGAAATGATAGAGGTTGGCATCGCATCGGTTGAGGCTGTGTTTGACTGGAAGAAATGGCAGGAGGAAAACAATGTGTGTGCACATTGACCGCCGGATAGAAGGTATATATGACATATAGAGAAGCAATTTTACTTGGGGAAAGCATATTACAAAAAGCAAAGATAGTTGATGCAAAAAACGATGCATGGCTGCTTTTAGCCATGGCATGCAGGATAAATCACACATATTACTATGTGCATATGGATGAGGAAATGTCGCAGGAGCAGATAAGGGAATATCAAGCATTGCTGAGTAAGCGCGCTGAGCGTATTCCGCTCCAGTACATAGTCGGAGAGCAGGAGTTTATGGGACTCAAATTCCGTGTGAACAGCAATGTGCTCATACCGCGTCAGGATACAGAGACTCTTGTAGAGGAGGCACTCAAGGTGATAGAGCCGGGTATGAGAGTGCTTGATATGTGTACAGGAAGCGGCTGCATAATTATAAGCATCTTAAAGAACACGACTAATGTGGACGGTGCAGCCTGTGATATCTCAAAGCAGGCGCTCAATGTGGCAAAGGAAAACGCAAGGCTTAACGGCGTGTTTGTTGATTTTGAGAGAAGCGATCTGTTTGAGCATGTCGATGAGATGTATGATGTGATAGTATCCAATCCACCATATATAAGAAGCGATGAGATACCGCATCTGATGCCGGAGGTGTCGGTATTTGAGCCGCATGAGGCTCTTGACGGCTCTGAGGATGGACTTTTATTTTACAGGCGTATCATAAAGGATTGCAGGGCAAATCTAAAGCCACAGGGCAGGCTGCTTTTTGAGATAGGCTGCGATCAGGGCAGACAGGTGTCAGAGATGATGCAGTTTGCCGGATTTAGCGATGTACATGTGATAAAGGACCTGGCGGGAAATGACAGGGTAGTATCGGGAGTGTTTGACAGCAAGGAGGAAAAACATGTTTGATAAGTTAGAAGATCTTATACACCATTATGAAGAGCTGATGAATCTGCTCAGCGAGCCGGATGTGGCAAATGATGCAAACAGATTTAAAAAGCTTATGAAGGAGCAGAGTGACCTTGCTCCTATAGTTGAGACATATAAGAAATATAAAGAGTGCAAGCAGAATATCGAGGATTCACTGGCTATTTTGGATGAGGAATCAGATGAAGAGATGAGAGAGCTCGCAAAGGAAGAGCTTAAGGATTCAAAGGAGCAGGTGGAGGAGCTTGAGAAGGAGCTTAAAATACTTCTTCTGCCAAAGGACCCTAACGATGACAAGAACGTAATCGTCGAAATCCGTGCCGGTGCAGGAGGAGAGGAAGCAGCACTTTTTGCAGCGGAAATCTACCGTATGTATGTGCACTACGCAGAGAACAGAGGCTGGAAGGTGGAGACACTTGATGCCGATGAGACAGGAATCGGCGGTATGAAGTCTGTCGAGTTCATGGTAAAGGGCTCAGGTGCATACTCTATTTTAAAGTATGAGTCGGGAGTACACCGTGTGCAGCGAGTGCCTGAGACAGAGTCGCAGGGACGTATCCAGACCTCTACATGCTCAGTTGCTGTAATGCCTGAGGCAGAGGATGTGGATGTCAAGATTGATGACAAGGATATCCGAATTGACGTAATGCGTGCTTCCGGAAACGGTGGACAGTGTGTCAACACAACAGACTCCGCGGTACGTCTGACTCATATCCCGACCGGTATCGTAATTTCCTGCCAGGATGAAAAATCACAGCTCAAAAACAGAGATAAGGCACTGCGTGTTCTGCGCTCCCGTCTGTATGATATGGAGTTGCAGAAACGTCATGATGAAGAAGCGGAAGCAAGAAGAAGCCAGGTAGGTACGGGAGACCGTTCCGAGAAGATCCGTACCTATAACTTTCCGCAGGGCCGTGTGACAGATCACAGAATCAAACTGACCCTGCATCGTCTGGATACAATCTTAAATGGTGATCTTGATGAGATCATTGACAGCCTGATCGCAGCAGACCAGACAGCCAAGCTGGCAAAAATGAACCAATAAACAAAATATGTAAATAAAAGGATCGGAGGAAACATCATGGGAAAATATTTTGGTACCGATGGTTTTCGTGGAGAAGCGAATGTGGATCTGACTGTGGAACATGCTTATAAAGTAGGAAGATTCCTTGGATGGTATTACGGAAGAGAACACAAAGCACAGATTGTGATCGGAAAAGATACAAGAAGAAGCAGCTACATGTTTGAGTATTCTCTGGTTGCAGGACTGACTGCTTCAGGTGCGGATGCGTATCTGCTTCATGTAACCACCACACCAAGCGTTTCCTATGTAGTGCGGACGGAAAATTTTGACTGTGGAATTATGATTTCTGCCAGTCACAATCCATTTTATGATAACGGCATCAAGATCATTGGCGGAAACGGGCAAAAGATGGATGCGGAAGTGGAAGCTATGATTGAAGGATATATTGATGATGATGTTCCGAAGATTCCGTTTGCAACAAAAGAAAAGATTGGTCGGACGGTGGATTTTGCGGCCGGACGAAACCGGTACATCGGTTATCTGATTTCCATTCCTACCCGTTCGTTCAAAAACTACAGAGTAGGACTGGACTGTTCTAATGGAAGCGCTTCCTCGGTAGCCAAGAGTGTGTTTGATGCACTGGGAGCAAAAACTTATGTCATCAATAATGAGCCGGATGGAACGAACATCAATACGAACTGCGGATCAACACATATCGAAGTGCTGCAGCAATTTGTCAAAGAAAAACATCTGGATGTAGGATTTGCATATGACGGAGATGCGGATCGGTGTATCGCTGTGGATCATCTGGGAAATGTAGTCGATGGAGATCTGATCCTGTATATCTGTGGAAAATATATGAAAGAGACCGGAAAACTGGAAAATAATACGATCGTCACTACGATTATGTCTAACCTTGGTCTTTATAAAGCCTGTGACAGGGAAGGTATCCGGTACGAAAAAACAGCAGTAGGAGATAAATATGTCTGTGAAAACATGATGGCAAACGGACACAGTCTCGGCGGTGAACAGTCCGGACATATTATTTTCAGCAAACATGCTACTACCGGAGATGGTATCCTGACATCTTTGATGCTGATGGAAGTTATTATTGAAAAAAAACAGTTATTAAATACTCTTGCATCAGAAGTTTCCATTTATCCTCAGCTTCTGGAAAATGTTCGTGTTGCCAATAAAACAGCTGCAAGAAACAACGAAGAAGTAAAGAAGGCAGTTGCCTCGGTGGAGAAAGAATTAGGAGAAGACGGAAGAATTCTTGTGCGGGAGAGTGGCACTGAACCGGTCATTCGTGTTATGGTAGAAGCGAAAAAAGATGCGATCTGTCGTGAAATGGTACAGCGCGTGATTGAAGTGATGGACAAAGAGGGACTGATTTTGTCATGAGAAAAGAGGTACTGGCGGTTGGATGTGCGCTGATGGTGTTCTGCGGCTGTGGGAAAAATAATGCGGCACAACATTATGAAAGTGGCTGGGCGGCTATGGAAAAAAAAGATTACACTACTGCAGTAAACGAATTTCAGCAGGTGATCGATCAAAACAGCAGACTGGCAGAAAGTTACCGGGCAGAAGGAATTGCCTATTATTCAGAAAAGGCCTATCCGGAGGCGATTGCTGCTTTTTCGAGAAGTCTGAACAATATGGATGATCCGGATAAGGAATTTAAAAAAGATGTACAGTTTTATCTTGCCCAGGCACGCATGGATTATGGCGAGGTAGATAAAGCGATTGAAGTGTACAGCGAGATACTGAAGTCCGGGGAAGACGAACAGGCATTCTTTCTGAGAGGAAAGGCATATATTTCCATGGAAGATTATAAAAATGCCGAAAAAGACTTTCAGAGAGCACTGGAAGGCTGTGAAGATTATAATCTGTATATCAATATTTATCAGATTTATGTGGATCACAACAAGGCAGTAGATGGTGATGCCTATCTGAAGATGGCTCTGGAGTTAGAACCTCAGGACGGAGAAGATTGTTATCACAGAGGAAGAATCTACGAATATGAAAAAAATTATGAGGCAGCCAGAGATGAATTGAAAACAGCGATGGAACAGGGATATGAGGATGCCATGCTGCTTTTGGGCCGGGTATATCTGGAGATGGAAGATCCGGCAAGTGCCAGATCCATGTATCAGGAATATCTGCAAAAGAGTGAGCAGGGTGCCAAGGCCTATAACGGACTGGCAATGTGTGATATTTATGATGGTGCATATGATAGCGCACTGGAGAATATCGCACAGGGTCTGAAGGAAAATTCCAAAGAGGACGAACAGGGTCTGCTTTATAATGAAATTGTGGCCTATGAATATAAACGGGATTTTGCTACAGCAAAAGAAAAGATGAAGATATATCTGGAACAGTATCCGGAAGATGAGGCGGCTCTTCGGGAGAACGAGTTTCTTTCTACAAGATAGGAGGAAAAAGCATGTATGAGATGGGGGAACAGCTGGAACGGGTGATTCTGGCGGGCGTACAGACATATGAGTCTGATGATACCGTACAATCTTTATATGAACTGAGAGAACTGGCTGAGACAGCCGGGGCCGTAACTGTTGGGACGATCATGCAAAGCAGAGAGACCATTCATCCGGCAACCTATCTGGGAAAAGGAAAGCTAGAAGAACTGAAAGAGTTGTTGTATGATTTGGATGCCACTGGTGTGATCTGTGATGATGAACTCTCACCGGCACAGCTAAATAATCTGGAGCAGGAACTGGAATGTAAGGTGATGGACAGAACCATGGTGATTCTGGACATCTTTGCGCAGCGTGCAAAGACCAGCGAAGGGAAGATCCAGGTAGAACTTGCACAATTAAAGTACCGGGCGGCAAGACTGGTCGGTATGCGTGCCTCGCTGTCCCGTCTCGGAGGTGGCATTGGTACCCGTGGCCCGGGTGAGAAAAAGCTGGAGATGGACCGTCGACTGATCCACAGCCGGATCGGTCAGCTGAAAGAACAGCTGGAGCAGGTGCAGAAGCACAGGGAACTGATCCGCAGCCAGCGGGATAAGAGTCAGGTGAAGGTGGCGGCAATCGTGGGATATACTAACGCAGGAAAATCCACACTGCTCAATACAATGACACAGGCAGGGGTTCTTGAGGAAGATCAGTTATTTGCCACGCTGGATCCAACGACAAGGGCGCTGGATCTTCCGGGCAAACAGCAGATTCTTCTGACAGATACGGTAGGATTTATTCGAAAACTGCCGCATCATCTGATCGAGGCCTTTAAAAGTACATTGGAGGAAGCCAAATATGCAGATATGATCCTCCATGTGGTAGACGCTTCCAATCCCCAGATGGATGAACATATGCAGGTAGTTTATGATACATTGCGCCAGCTGGGGGTGTCGGATAAGAAAATGATCACTCTGTTTAACAAACAGGATCTGTGTACGGATAAAGAACAGCTGAGAGATTTTCAGGCCGATCATGTACTTCAGATTTCGGCAAAGAATGGACAGGGACTTGAGAAACTGAAAGAACTTCTTGCGGATGTTTTGCGGGAAGGACAGATTTATATTGAACGTCTGGTTCCGTATGATCAGGCAGGAAGTATTGCCAGGATCCGAAAATATGGACAGGTGGTGCAGGAAGAATTTCTGGCAGAAGGAATTTCTGTGAAGGCTTATGTGCCGATGGAGGTTTACAGTCAGATCTGAGAAAAGAAGAAAAAAGAGGGCAAACCCTTATAGTAAGGTGCTTTTCCCTCTTTATAAGGTTACATAAGATTCATACCATATATTGTGCAAGTAGAAATTAAGACACAATATATGGTAGTTTTTTGTATTGACAGAGGATAATTGGTTTGCTACTATAGTAATCGACACATCCGTAAAGGAATAATTGCGAGAGGGTCAAAAAGCAGGTGAACGTATAAAATAAAGCCTGTAAAAGCAACAGGAAAAGAGGATGGAATAATGTTTAATGTGATAAAACGTGATGGAGAAGTTGCAGCATTTCAGCTGAGTAAGATTACCCAGGCGATCGAGAAAGCTTTCCAGGCACAGGAAAAACAGTATACACCGGATATGATGGAGATGCTGGGACTACGGGTAACCGCAGATTTCCAGAAAAAGATAAAAAAAGATCAGGTATCTGTGGAGGATATTCAGGACAGCGTGGAAAATGTGCTGATCCAGTGCGGATATTCTGAGGTGGCGAAAGCCTATATCCTGTATCGCAAGCAGAGAGAAAAAGTAAGAAATATGAAGTCCACGATCCTGGATTATAAAGAAATCGTAAACAGTTATGTGAAAGTAGAAGACTGGCGTGTAAAAGAAAATTCTACGGTTACCTATTCCGTAGGCGGACTGATCTTAAGCAATTCCGGAGCAGTAACGGCAAATTACTGGTTGTCTGAAATCTATGACAAAGAGATTGCAGATGCGCACCGAAACGCAGATATCCATATTCACGATCTTTCCATGCTGACCGGATATTGTGCCGGCTGGTCATTAAAACAGCTGATTAAAGAAGGATTAGGAGGAATAGAAGGCAAGATTACTTCTGCTCCGGCGAAACACCTGAGTGTTCTGTGTAACCAGATGGTCAATTTCCTTGGCATCATGCAGAATGAATGGGCAGGTGCACAGGCATTTTCTTCTTTTGATACTTATCTGGCACCTTTCGTAAAGACAGACCATCTGACTTATCCGGAAGTGAAAAAATGTATCGAAGCCTTTATCTATGGTGTGAACACACCAAGTCGCTGGGGAACACAGGCTCCATTTTCCAATATCACACTGGACTGGACTGTACCGGATGATCTGGCAGAACTTCCGGCAATCGTTGGCGGAAAAGAGATGGACTTCAAGTATAAAGACTGTAAACAGGAGATGGATATGGTCAACAAGGCGTTTATCGAGACCATGATCGAAGGAGATGCCAATGGCAGAGGTTTCCAGTATCCGATTCCGACGTACTCCATCACAAAAGAATTTGACTGGTCCGATACAGAAAACAACCGTCTGCTCTTTGAGATGACATCCAAATACGGAACTCCGTATTTTTCCAACTATATTAACAGCGATATGCAGCCAAGCGATGTAAGAAGTATGTGCTGTAGATTAAGACTTGATTTAAGAGAGTTAAGAAAGAAATCAGGAGGATTCTTTGGAAGTGGAGAATCAACAGGATCAATAGGTGTTGTTACAATTAACTTACCAAGAATTGCATATCTTGCAAAAGATGAAAAGGATTTTTATACAAGATTAGAAAAAATAATGAATATTGCTGCTAGAAGTTTAAAGATCAAAAGAAATGTTATAACAAAATTACTGAACGAAGGATTGTATCCTTATACTAAGAGATATTTAGGTACATTTAATAATCATTTTTCTACAATCGGGTTGGTTGGAATGAATGAAGCATGTTTGAATGCTAAATGGATTAAGGAAGACTTGACACACGAAGAAGCACAAGAATTTACTAAAGATGTTCTTAACTTTATGCGTGAAAAATTATCCGATTATCAAGAAGAATATGGCGATTTATATAATTTAGAGGCTACTCCTGCTGAGTCAACTACGTATCGTTTAGCTAAAAACGATAAGAGTAAGTACCCTGATATTATCACAGCTTCTGAATGTGATGAAACACCTTATTATACAAATAGTTCACATTTACCTGTCGGATATACAAGTGATATTTTTGAAGCGTTAGATATCCAAGATGAATTACAAACATTATATACTTCCGGTACTGTATTTCACGCATTTTTAGGAGAAAGATTAACCGATTGGAAGACTGCTGCTAATTTGGTTAGAAAAATAGCTGAAAATTATCGTTTGCCATACTATACTATTTCACCAATTTATTCGGTATGTAAGACACATGGATACATTGTTGGAGAGGTTAATAAGTGTCCTAAGTATGGAGAAGAAACAGAAGTTTATAGTAGAATTACTGGTTACTATCGTCCGGTTAAAAATTGGAATGATGGTAAAGCTCAAGAATATAAAAAGAGAAAGTCTTATGATTTGAATTGTTCTAAAATGAAAAAGGAAAAGAAGGAAAAAGTAGAAAATGGTGTGTTCTTATTTGGTACTAAGACTTGTCCTAATTGTAAGATGGCACAAAAATTATTAGAAAAGGCTAAAGTTGATTATAAATTTATTGATGCTGAGGATAATCCTGATATGACTAAAAAATATTCTGTTAAACAAGCACCTACTTTAGTTATAATCGATGGTAAGGATGTAACAAATGTTGTTAATTTATCTAATATAAAAAAATATATAGAAGAATTTAAAATTTAGGTGATATTAATGTATGACGTTATTGTTATTGGTTGTGGTCCTGCTGGGATGACTTCGGCCATATATGCAGCTAGAGCTAATAAAAAGGTTTTAATATTAGAAAAGGATTCAATAGGGGGGCAGATTGCTTCTTCTCCCCTTGTTGAAAATTATCCAGGTTATACTAAAATTAGTGGTAGTGAATTAACAAACAATATGTTTGAACAAGTAAGCAATTTGGGAATAGATATTGAACTTGAGGAAGCAAAAAAAATAGAAGATGGTAAAATAAAAAAAATAATTACCGATGATAATGTTTATGAAGGTAAAACTGTAATAATTGCGACTGGTTCTAAATATAAATTATTAGGTTTAAAAAATGAGACGGAATTAATAGGCAAGGGAATACATTTTTGTGTTGCTTGTGATGGAGCATTTTTTAAAGATAAGGTTGTTGCCGTTGTTGGTGGCGGGAATAGTGCAGTGATTAATGCTATTAGTTTAAGTGATATTTGTAAAAAAGTTTATGTTATTCAAAATTTGGATAAGTTAACAGCTGAACAGGTGTTGATTGATAGGCTTAAGGATAAAAATAATGTTGAGGTTATTTTGAACAGCGAAGTTTTAGAATATATTGGTCTTTCTGAGGTCTATGGAATAAAGATTAAAACCGGTGATGTTGTTAAGGAAATTAAATTAGATGGAGTATTTCTTTCTATAGGTTTAGTTCCACAGAGTGATATTGTTAAGGATTTACTTAAAGTGAACAAGTATGGATATATAGAGTCAAATAATTGTGTTACTGATGTTGCTGGTGTGTTTGTTGCTGGTGATTGTCGTGATAAAATGATTCGTCAATTAACAGTGGCAACTGCTGATGGTACTACTGCTGCAATTATGGCTATTAATTACTTAAATAGTTAAAATATTTTAAAATTTTATTAAAATGGTTGACAATTATAATATATTTGGTATAATTTTAATTGCCTACTATTTTTTGCGGATGTAGTTTAATGGTAGAACTTCAGCCTTCCAAGCTGACCACGTGGGTTCGATTCCCATCACCTGCTCCATAAGATAAAATCGTCGCACTAATGTGACGTTAATGATTAAATCAATCTGAAAAGATTGATTTTTTTGTGCGTTATTGCAAAGAAAGGTGTGATGTGTTATGATTAAAATAATTAAAAAGAAAATCAATATGAGTGATGAACTCAAAGCCAAAATTAATTGGTCTTGCAAATTTAATAACAGACCCTACCAGATTATTGAGGGTCACCTAAGAATTGTGGAACATACAAATTTAGCATATGTTGAGCCACATAAAGTAATTATTGGAGATACACTATATTTATTCTTCAATGAACAAAAACATTTTTATATTGGGAATTTAAAGAAGAAAATCCCTATTGCTGATTTATCAGAATACATAGCAAGGCATTAATTGAGAGTTTATATACTCCCATAATATTGGTTTATTTTGTCGTGTAAATAATCAATATAAAGTATAAGGTGTCTTGTTATGTGACACCTTTTTTGGTGCCTTTCATTAAAAGAAAAGGAGGAAAAATTATGAATAATGAAAGGATGATTGCAGCAGTTTATATTCGTGTTTCGACAGAGGATCAGGCACGAGAAGGATTTTCTTTAGGAGAACAAAAAGAAAAGTTATTACAACTCTGTGCATTTAAAGGTTATGAAGTATTTAAGGTTTATGAAGATGCAGGAATATCTGCAAAAGATATGGAACATAGACCAGCATTTCAAGAGATGCTACAAGATATGAAGGACGGAAAAATTAATTATATTGTAGCCTACAAACTAGATAGAGTTACTCGTTCAGTTCGTGATTTAGAAGAACTTATATTAGAGTTAGAAAAATATAATTGTTATTTAGTTTGTGATAGAGATGATGTTAATACTTCTACTGCTAACGGAAGATTCTTTGTAAGAATGTTAACAGTTTTATCACAGTTAGAAATTGAAATTGTATCAGAAAGAACTAAATTTGGACTTAATGGAGCAATTAAGTCAAGTCATTTACCAGGTCCTGCCCCACTAGGATATAAGAAAGATGGTAATAAAAAAACTATTGTTGATGAAACAACAAAACCTGTTATTGAAAGAATATTTAAAATGTATTTAGAAGGTAAAAGTTTTCAACAGATATCAAATATCTTCAATGAAGAAAAACTATTAAATCCAAAGAAATGGAAAGACACGACTATTCAAAAGATAATTGATAACAAAATCTATATGGGAGATTATGAGCAATATAAAAGAATTGCTAAAAAAGAAAACAAAGAACCTGTTATTTATATGAATGTTGTTGAGCAAATAATATCACGTGCAATGTGGGAAGAATGTCAAAGACAAAAAGAAATTAACCAAAGAACTTATACTAGAGATAGAGTTTATCTATTCTTTCAAAAAATTAAATGTCCTACTTGTGGTAGAATAATGAAATGTAAAGGTTCAGGTGGCAAAAAGAAAAAGTATATGTATTACAATTGTGAGAAGTGTCATTTAAATTATCGTGAAGATAAAATTGAAGAATGTTTAATGCAATTTATTTATGACTTAGTTGAATATGATATGGCAGTTAAAAAGTATTTTCTACCTATTCTAGCAGACCATAAACCAACAAAAACTGCTGATATAGATAAAGAGATTAAACAATTAGAAAAACAAAAAGAACGCATTAAAAAAGCATATATGAGTGGTATTGTTGAGATGGAAGATTTTTCAGAAGATTATAGACTAATTGAAGAAAAATTAGAAATTTTAGAACAAAAGGAATCAGAACTTTTAAATCTAGATAATATAACTTTTACTCCACAGCAGTTAATGGCAGATAGAGATATTGAACGAGAAAATATGATAAGATTAGATACTTTAAATGATGTTGTTAAAACAAATTGGAAAAGTAAAACAAAAGATGAAAAACAAGAATTTATATCTAAATTTATTGAGTCAGTTATTCTAACAAAAGATAAAAACAATGAACTTCATATAGATAAAATTAATTTTAGAAAGAGTTATATTAATAACCTAATGAAGTTTTTAGATAAAGGAATATTAGATGTATTAGTACCTGTTGAGATAAATGGTAAAGAAGAATTTATTATTGGTAGTCCTAATATTTCTAATGAACAAGTACAAGAATATCTAGATAGATTAAATGAATTTTATGAAACAAAAATGTATCATCTTTATGAAAGAGTTGATGAAGAAACTGGTGACATTATTGGAGAGTTTACACCTAAAAAGAACGAAAAAATTATAAGAATAGTACCTATTTCACCTACCGAAATAAAAACAAAATCAATCATAAATAAAGAAGATATTGAAACAAAATATGGAATTGTTACTTACAATCCTAACAAACCAAATAAGAAAGGGAATGATTAAATTATGGAATTAAAATATACAATAACTAGTGATTATGAATTACCAAATTTAACTTTAAATGATAATAAAAAAGGACCAATTAATAAGTATGGAATGTTAAGACTAGATTATTTAAAACAACATAAAAAAGTACTTTACACTACACTTTTAATGAAAGATGAACTTACTAATCATCTTATATCAGTAAGTAAAAACGCAGAAAATTTATTAAATAACTTGATGGAAAGTTATAGAAAATATGATAAAAAACTATCTGAAAAAAGCAAAGAAACAAATCAAATTGAATGGGCAAAATTGATGAATAATTATAAAAATGCAGCTGAAGAAATCATATTAAATGAATTAATTTATACTGAAAATGTGTGAGTACGTACTCACATATTTTGTCTGGCAAGCACTGAATTTGTACTCCCATACAAATTCTATATGGGAATTCCCATACCCTTAAATTTTAGAAAGGAGACTTTAAATTATGAGAATAAGAAATAATAAAGTTAATGTGTTTTTAAGTGATGATGAAAAATTTATTTTGAAAAGAGATTCTTCAAGACTAAACTTATCTCAATCTGAATATATTAGAAATTTAATTATAGGATATAAGATTAAAGTTCCAGAAGTTAAAGAAGAACCTAAACCTAAAAAAGATGAATATGTTATTGAAAACATTGCTAAAGCACTAGAAGAAAATATTGAATGCTTAATCAAAGTAAAAAATAAATTTCATCATCTTGGATATTTTGAAGATGAACGAGCAATTGGAACTAAAATTGAATATTTAAAATTACAAAATACCATACTAAAAAATATATACCTAATATTGAAAATGAGAAAGACAATGCCTACTAAACATTGTCTTTCTTAATAAGTTTTTTAGTAACTACTTCTTCGTAAGGTACGAATTGAAAATCAAAATATGTATAATATCCACCTTTTGGATAATTTAAATACTTTGTAATTTGATTGGCTGCAGTTTCCGATATCTGATTTATTCTAACAACTCCATCATCAGTTTGAACCAATGGTACAACATATCGTGTTTTAGCTTTTATATTAACACAATATTTTTCATCAGCAGGTATTGCACTTCTATAAACTTTATCAGCGTCTTGAAATAATTTAAAACTATCTGATAAGTATTTATCTTCACAAGTTAAAATTTTATCAATTACTTCTTGTTCTGAAAGTGTATATAAATCTTCTATTGTTAAATAACCAGCATTATTCATTGACTTACACATATCTGCTAAAAATTGCATTACTGTTCTATCTTTATCGCTTACCCATTCAGGCCATAATTTTGAAATTGTATCTATATATTCTTCACAAACTTCTTTATCTTTGAAAGCAAGTTCTTGTATACCATCTTCATTTGTAGTTACTACAATATTGTTATACATTTTTCTAATTTTATCTAATTCCCAAACTCTGAAAAAAGTTAAGCCACTTGCAAATGTATATTCAAATCTATCAGCAGATAATTTTGGAGTATCATTATCCGCAATAGGATAAATTTTATAGTCATCCACTTCTTCTAATTTTATACCATCTCTTTTTAACAAACTCATTATTTTTGAAGAATTTCTAATAATGTCAGATGTTTTTTCTTCAGTAGACTCTTGAATTTCTGAATCACCATTCATAAAATCTATACAATGTTTAAATACAGGTGTAGCAATGTCGTGGAATAAACCTGCCAGCGTTTGTTTCTTATCGTGTGTAAAATGCCAAATAATTAAGGCAACACCAATACTATGATCTAAATTTGAATACCAATATCTAAGATTAAAGCATTTAGAATAATCAGTACCACAACTCATACTTATTTTACTTATTTTTTCCATTTCAGGAGTATCAATATATTCTAATAACCATTCCGGAAATTCTGGTGATAAAATACTAAAATATTCTTTTACTTCATCATTTAAACTATCATAATATTTATTCATTATAGTCACTACCTTTCTTACTTACAACATACATCAAAAAAATCTTTTCCAAACTCTGTTTTCTTTATCATTCCCTTTGTTATATCTAATTTATCTAAAAACTCGGCTTTATATTTCATTATTTCTTTCCCATTTTCAATAGGATTATATATTTTTTCATCTATATAATATTGGTCATCATAGATTTCAATCAATTTTAATCTTTCCAGATTATTTAGACTCTTTATGACTTTATTTTCTGAAATATTAACATAAAAATCACTAGTTAATAAATAATCTAATATGGGTGTAGTACCTTTTTCCTCGTTCTTTTGTAGCACATAAAGTGGAATCACTATTTTACTATATATTTTTGTAAAAATTTTAACATCATTTGAATCCATTTGTTTTATAATCTCTGAAAAACTTGGATGAACATTTTCCTTTTTTGTTATATCCATATCAGAAGCCATTAAATTTAAATATAATTGTTTTATATCTTCTTTTTCCCAATTGTAACTAATAGCTTGTGCAGACGGAATAAATATATTTGGATCAGCATCAACTATGTTTTCTGCGTTTTTGCTTTCTAGTTTTCTTTGTAATTCTTGTTCAAATTCTTTAACCATAAACTCTTTGTTAATACACCACATTTCAACTTTTGCCAATGCATTTTTTACAACTCTAGGAACTAATGATAAAGTTTTTCCTGTTTCAACCATTGCAGGTTTAACTCCATCTTGGTATATTTCTTTTTTTGTATCTTCTGGTATCATATCCACAATTTCTTTTAATTCATTCATCGACTATTACTCCTTTTCTTTGCATAAAATTAAAAAAGTATCATAATTAATGATACAGAACTATTATAATAATAACATATTTTAACATTTTTTTAAATAGATATAAGGATTTTTTAGTAAAAGTATTGTAATAAATTCATTATTTGTTATAATTGATTTATCCGAGAGATTTA